>Ga0194133_10002456_pt1 | contig 28563 bp, 25 predicted proteins | sample TA2KigOf40mmetaG_FD_155448 | JGI IMG/M metagenome (GOLD analysis project Ga0194133, IMG submission 155448) | Freshwater microbial communities from Lake Tanganyika, Tanzania - TA2015055 Kigoma Offshore 40m | ecosystem: Environmental > Aquatic > Freshwater > Lake | place: Tanzania: Lake... | reverse complement strand
GTCACGTGTTAGTTGACGAATATCAAGACACCAACCCTTCGCAATACGCGCTAGTTAAAGAAATAGTCGGGGCAACAGGTGAGCTTTGCGTGGTAGGTGACGCCGACCAAGCAATTTATGCATTTCGTGGTGCAACTATTAGAAACATCGAAGAGTTTGAGCGCGACTTCCCTGAGGCTCGGGTGATAACCCTTGATCAGAATTATCGGTCGACGCAAACCGTGCTAACTGCCGCAAATGCCGTCATCTCGAAGAATTCCGACCGGCGCGAGAAGCACCTCTGGACTTCGGCCGGGCAGGGCGAGTCGATTCTGGGTTATGTCGCGTTTGACGAGCACGACGAAGCGCGTTTCGTGGCGCGAGAGATCAAAAGTGCTCTCGAAGAAGGACAGGGTAAGTACTCAGACGTCGCTGTGTTTTATAGAACCAACGCCCAGTCTCGCGCTCTCGAAGAAGTCTTCATTCGAGCAGGGGTGCCTTATCGCGTCGTGGGAAGTGTGAAATTCTATGAACGCAAAGAAGTCAAAGACGCGCTTGCCTATTTGAGGTTGGTGGTAAACCCAGCAGACGATCTTTCGTTCCTTCGAATAATCAACACCCCGCGCAGAGGTATAGGCGATAAGGCGGTCGAAAACCTCACCAGGTACGCCAGAAAGAACAAACTCACCCTGTTACAAGCGGCAAAAAGTGCGCAAGAGTTAAACGACATAACCAACAAGGCTCGAGATTCGATAATCGAGTTCGTCAAATTGATTGATGCAATGAGTCTTGAAGTAAGCGGTGAGCACTCACCGTCTGAGGTGATTGCCAAGATTTTTGAGCGCACCGGTTACTTGAATCAGCTATTGAAATCAGATGACCCACAAGAGCAGGCCCGCGCTGAGAACCTCATCGAACTAGAGGCTGTTGCGCGAGAATTTGAGAACACCCCTGGTGAAGCACCGACATTGGCCGCCTTTCTAGAGAGGGTTTCTTTGGTCAGTGACGCAGATGAGATTCCAGATCACGAAGACGGCATGGTCTCGCTAATGACTTTGCATACCGCCAAGGGGCTCGAATTCCCGTTGGTCTTCATGACAGGTGTTGAAGAGGGGGTGTTCCCTCATCAGCGCGCGTTGGCTGATCCAACGCAACTTTCAGAAGAGAGACGACTCGCCTACGTCGGCATAACGCGGGCTATGTCAAGGTTGCATGTCTCAAGGGCGGCCTCTCGAACCTGGTGGGGTTCTATGGTGCATAACCCCCCGTCCAGATTCTTAAGCGAGATACCCGAAGAGCTCATCGAATGGCACGAGGCAACCAATCAAAGTGACACCCCGTCTAAGCCCGACAACGAAACCGATTTCTCGGTAGGTGACCGCGTGTTACACGCGAAGTTTGGCGTGGGCACTGTCATCGAGGCTTTCGGTGCGGGGCCCAAGGCCCAAGTAAGCGTCGACTTTGGCGACGGGTCGATTAAGAAGTTGTTAGTCGGCTACGCCGGCCTAGAGCACCTCTAGCGAAGCCAAGGTCGAGGGTCGACTGGACGCCCGTTGACGCGAACCTCGAAGTGCAAGTGAGGCCCGGTAGCCCAGCCAGACGTGCCGATCTTGCCGATCTGCTGTCCACGGTTCACACCCTGGCCAACTCGCACGGTCGCTGCCGAAAGGTGCGCGTAACGGGTCACGATGCCGCCTTCGTGGCGAACGTCTAGGTACTTGCCATAACCGCCGTACCAACCGTTAGCGATGACGACCCCAGATCGGGCTGCCTTGACGGGTGAGCCGTAGCGAGCGGCAATGTCTTGGCCGTAATGCATTCGACCACCACGCGGGCCGAAGGGGCTCGTCCATTGGCCGATCGCCGGCACAGCCAACCTAAATAGCACCCGCACCCGTCCAGCCGATCGGGTAATTCGCGGCGAGGTAGTGGCTCTAACGACTGAGGTCTTTTCGCGAGCAAGTTCTCGGGCACGACTGCGTGCCTCGATGCGGCGCTGTTCGATTAGACGCTTGGTGGTGATCGCGGTTGCTTGGCTCTGGGCACCTGGGGCACCTATCGCGCTAACGGCTGCACCGCGGGCAATGACTTCAGGTAAAGAGGCACTTAGCTCAGGGGCGCCAACGGCAGATTGCACGACGCTTGGAACCAACGGGGTTCCGGGGGTTTGCCCTGCGGCCGGTGAGGCAAGTGGGCTGGTCAATTCAGCGGCGGCAACGACTTCATTACTGGGCAGGTTTTGGCCGGCGCAAATTACGCAGCAGCACTGCCCGGACGAGTGAGAACCCGCGGTAGCCAATAGCGCCACCACGGCAACACCGCCAAGTACCGGCGCCGCGGCAGCCAGCACTCGACGACTCGAAACTTCAGCCATAACTGTTTGCCCTCCGGAAAGGGGTCAGGGGGAAGGGAGAAGTACTCGATCGACCCCCTAATTCTGCCCGCTTGGGCCGACTTCCGAGCCCTGGGGGTCACATCTGGCCCAGTGGGTTCTGTGAGGGCGGTCACATGATTGGGGCAAAAGGGCTTGCGGTTAACGTGTGTTGCGTGAGTGACTCAGCCCTCAAAACAGCCCCTGTGCGACCTATTCGCGTGGTCGTCGCAAAGGCGGGGCTCGATGGCCATGACCGTGGTGCCAAAGTGGTCGCTCGAGCGCTGCGCGATGCCGGCATGGAGGTCATCTACACCGGGCTGCATCAAACCCCCGCGCAGATCGCACGAATCGCTGTGCAAGAAGACGCTGATGCAGTCGGCCTTTCGGTTTTGTCGGGCGCACATCTGACTGTCTTCCCAGAGTTGCTTAAGTCACTTAAGTCACTAGGCAGCGACGACATCTTGGTTTTCGGTGGGGGGGTGATTCCCGATTCAGACATTGCGACGTTAATTTCAGGCGGCGTGGCTACCATATTCACACCTGGCACCCCCACAAATGACGTCGTTACTTGGTTGCGCGACAACGTCACTCGTTAAGAAATCGGACGTGAGCTAGAAACTTGGATCTTTATGAATACCAAGCAAAAGAGCTTTTCGCTAAGCATGGCGTGCCAACCCAACCAGGCAAAGTCGTCACAACCGCTGACGAAGCGTTCAACGCAGCAACTTCTTATGGGGTGCCCGTCGTCATAAAGGCACAGGTAAAGACGGGTGGACGGGGCAAGGCCGGGGGCGTGAAACTTGCGCAAAACCCTGCTGAAGCACGTGAGAAATCCGAGCAGATTCTAGGGATGGACATCAAAGGCCATACCGTTCTTAAAGTACTAGTGACGCCAGCAGAAGATATAAAAGAAGAGTATTACGCATCGATTTTGGTCGATCGCAGCCAGCGTAAGTACTTAGCGATGCTAAGTCTTGCTGGTGGGGTAGATATCGAAGAAGTTGCTGCCAAGACACCTGAGAAGTTAGCAAAAGTTTTACTCGACCCACTTACGCCTTTAAGTCAGCAGCAAGCCATTGACTTAGCGCAAAGGGCGGGTCTTTCTGATTCGTTGCATCAGTCTTTTGCAGACCTATTTCTTGGGCTCTGGCGTGTCTTTTCAGAAGAAGACGCGCTACTAGTTGAGGTAAATCCCTTAGCCCTAATTGCCGACGGGCGTCTGGTAGCACTCGACGGAAAAGTAACAATTGACGATAACGCCCTGTTTAGACACCCCGAAGATGCTGCTTTTGCCGACGCAGCCACCGTAGACCCTCTAGAAGAGCGAGCCCACGAAAAAGGTTTGCACTATGTGAAGCTAGACGGTGACGTTGGCGTGATAGGCAATGGCGCGGGGCTGGTAATGAGCACACTTGACGTCGTCTCTTACGCCGGCGAAAGTCACGGTGGTGCTAAGCCGGCAAACTTCTTAGACATTGGTGGCGGGGCGTCTGCTCAAGTAATGGCTGACGGACTTGAAATCGTGTTATCAGACCCACAAGTCAAAGCGGTATTCATCAACGTATTCGGCGGTATTACAGCGTGTGATGCTGTTGCAAACGGCATAGTCGAAGCAGTCAATTTGCTGAAAGTCCAGGGCAAAGAACTAAAGCACCCTCTCGTGGTGCGCTTAGACGGCAACAACGCAGAGTTGGGTCGAGACATATTGCGCAAAGCGAACATCCCTGGTGTTGAGCTGGTCGACACGATGGATTCCGCTGCAGACCGCGTTGCTGAATTAGCTAGAAAGGCGGCCTAGACGTGGCTGTTTGGCTAGATTCTCGGTCGCGGATCATCGTTCAGGGCATAACCGGCGCAGAAGGTTTGAAGCACGCCAAACGCATGACGAACGTGGGCAGCGTGGTTGTCGGGGGTGTCACACCAGGTAAGGGCGGCCAGTCCGTCGACTTAGGCAGTGCGTCAGTGCCGGTCTTTAACAGCGTTAGCGAAGCCATGGCCGCAACGGGTGCGAATGTCTCGGTGATGTTCGTCCCCGCGGCATTTTCGCGCGCGGCGATGTGCGAGGCCGTTGACGCCGGTATTCCGTTGCTGGTGGCTATCACTGAAGGAATTCCCGTTCACGACTCTGCTTTTGCAGTTTCTTATGCACTTGCGTCGGGCAAGACGCGCATCATCGGGCCGAATTGCCCGGGCATTAGCTCACCGGGGCTTTCTAACGCCGGCATCATCCCCGCAGACATAACTGGCCCGGGCCCCATAGGCCTCGTTAGCAAGTCGGGCACTCTCACCTATCAGCTCATGTATGAACTAAGTGATATCGGTTTTTCAACTTGTGTCGGAATCGGCGGGGATCCAATCGCAGGCACCACGTTGATAGACGTTTTGGGTGCTTTCGAATCTGACCCTGCCACCTCAATGGTTGTCATGATCGGTGAGATCGGCGGTGACGCTGAAGAGCGGGCTGCCGATTACATCCGAGATCACATGTCAAAACCCGTCGTGGGCTACGTCGCTGGATTTACCGCACCCGAGGGCAAGACCATGGGTCACGCAGGCGCCATAGTCAGCGGCTCTAAAGGCACAGCCGCTGCCAAGCAGACAGCGCTTGAGGCGGCCGGGGTAAAGGTCGGACGGACACCTTCACAAACCGCCCGACTAGCACGCGAAATTAAGAGGTAAGTCAGACCATCATCTGAGCATGGTCAAAGCCACGCTCGTTGCTTCACTGGGCGCGGCGGTTTTTGCTTATGCGGTCTGCATTCTGGTCGCCTTAGCGGTGTGGGCGTTTGCCGCCCACGGTGATTCTCGAGTTGACGACGCATTACGAGCTGGTTCGTTTGCATTCTTGGCCTTACATGGTTCACCTTTTGAAATTGGCGATGCAAGATTTAGTTTGCCACTACTTGGCCTTACTTTGATACCGATTGTTTTGCTCTCTCGGGCTTTGGGGCGAGCTTGGCGTCGTAAACCCATCGCGGGTCACGTTGAAATGTTGACGGTGGCATCACTTGGGGTAGCCCCTTATTTGCTCTTTGCGCTCGGGGTTTCACTGTTTTGGTCATCGAGTGACGCGGGGGTACCGCTTATTTCAAGCCTTGCATGGGTTCTGTTGATCGCATGCGCTGCTGCCGGTGTGGCCTGGTGGCAAGTGGTGCGAACCTCACCGTTGGCTAACGTGCCTGCACCCCAACCAGCCCTTGGCACTCGCAGGGTGCTAGCTGGCGCAATGATCGTTCTACTCATCATGTTTTCTTTTGCTTTGCTGATTGTCTTCGTTTCATTACTTGCCAACCTTTCGCGCATGGGCGAGGTATTGACTTCGTTAGATTCCGGGGTCTTAGGGGTTTTGTTGTTGCTCGCGTTGGGGTTTGGTTGGTTGCCGGCCATGTTGACTTGGGCCGTCGCGTACATGTTGGGGCCTGGCTTTGCACTCGGCCAAGAGACTGCGGTAACCCCGTTCGGGGTCTCATTCGGTGAACTGCCCTCGCTCCCTTGGTTTGCAGCGGTGCCAACTAGTAGCGGCGGTTGGTATTTGGTTTTGTTGGTCATACCCATGCTGGCCGGGCTCTCGGCCAGTGCCGTACTACGCGGCTCGCTTAATCGTTCAGGGCTAAGCAAATGGTGGCGAGAGTCTTTGACTTCGGTTCTCATCGCTGCCATCGCCTTATGGGCAATTGGTTGGCTCACTCGTGGCTCACTAGGGGCTGGGCGGCTTAGTGAATTTGGGGCCCAACCGATGTCACTGTTCTTGGCATGTTGTTTGCTTGTCGGTGCCGGGGCTAGCTGTTTGCCTCTCTTTGAGTGGCTTAAGAACCGGTGGCATTCTCGAGTGCGAACTTGAGCAGGCGTTCAAACGACCCCGTAAAGGTGCCGCTGGTCATCATGGCTTCTGGCCAAGGCTCGATTGCTAAGGCTTTGATCGAGGCAACACAAAAAGTTAACTACCCAGCCGAAGTCAAGGCGCTGGTCAGCGACAGGCCCGATGCTGGTGCGCTTCAGGTAGCCAGCGCGTGCGGTGTTGAGACGTTGGTCGTGCCGCAGCACTTAGGCCAATCTCGAGATGACTGGTGTGAGGTATTAGCTGACTCGGTGCAGAGCTTTGAGCCGGCGTGGGTGGTGTGTGCAGGTTTCATGCGAATTCTCAGTGAAAATTTCTTGCAGAGATTCCCCGGACGGGTGATTAACACTCACCCTTCGTTGCTGCCGGCGTTTCCCGGTGCCAACGCCGTAGCCGACGCACTCGCTGCTGGGGTTGCAGAAACCGGGGCCACCATTCACTTTGTTGACGAGGGCATAGACACTGGCCCGGTGATTGCCCAAGAAGTAGTGCCTCTACTACCCGGTGACGACTTAACGTCACTGCACGAACGCATCAAGCAAACCGAACGCCGCCAATTGGTAGACGTGGTCGCCAAGCTGGCTTGCCCGTGAGTAGCCGCAAACCCATTAGACGCGCCTTATTAAGCGTCTACGACAAATCCGAACTCGTCGAACTGGCTAGTGCGCTGGCAGCAGCGGGTGCACAAATCGTGTCTACGGGTGCGACGGCAAGCACCCTGAAAGACGCCGGGTTTGCGGTTACCGATGTTGCTCAGTTGACTGGTAGCCCAGAGATGCTCGGCGGTCGCGTGAAGACATTGCACCCCAAAGTTCATGCTGGTCTTCTGGCTGACACAAACAACCCACAACACGTAGCAGACCTAATCGCTAACGAGACCGAAGTGTTTGATCTATTGGTAGTGAATCTCTACCCATTTAGTCAGACGGTTCGATCAGGTGCTTCCAATGAAGAGATAATCGAACAGATTGACATTGGCGGCCCTGCAATGATTCGCGCTGCTGCTAAGAACTTTGAATCTGTCGCCGTGCTTGTTTCACCCCGTCAGTACCCAGCTGCCATAACTGAAATCGCAAGTGGCGGATTCACCCAACAGGCAAGGCGTGAGTTGGCCACTGAAGCGTTTGGTGAGATCGCCGGTTACGACGCGGCGATATCTAACTGGTTTGGTGGCCGACACTTCACGGTTCACGGCACTTTGGTTGATAAGTTGCGATACGGCGAAAACCCGCACCAAGAAGCTTCTTTATATAGCGACGCTACGAACCCAGTCGGCCTAGCAACGGCCAAGTTGCTAAGCGGTAAGCCGATGTCTTACAACAATTATGTAGACGCTGAGGCTGCTCGTGCCGCGGCTTTCGATCACGTTGAGCCGTGCGCAGCCATCATCAAACATGCCAACCCTTGCGGCATAGCCATTGCCGAAAACTGTCTTAGTGCCTACAGGAACGCCTTTGATTGTGACCCAGTTTCAGCATTCGGCGGGGTCGTTGCTTTGAACCGTCCACTTGATGTTGCCACCGCAAAAGCCATGGTTGAAACATTTCTCGAGGTAGTGGTAGCCCCTGCCGTTGACGACGATGCTTTAGAGGTCTGTAAAGAAAAGTCAGGGCTGCGAGTGCTCAAATGCACTGCGCCACACCCTGGTCAACACAGTGAAACTCGGTTCTTAAGTGGTGGTTTTTTGCGGCAACGGGCAGACGATGTATCGGCGAAGGGTGGTGACCCAAACGAATGGAGCCAAGTTTCGGGTGGTGAAGTCTCTAAAGCGGTATTAGCGGATCTGGAATTTGCCTGGCGATGTTCAAGGGCGCCGCACTCAAACGCAATCGTTTTGGCCAAAGGGCTGGCGACAGTCGGAATTGGTATGGGGCAGGTCAATAGAGTCGACGCTGTCGGTTTGGCGGTGGCTCGAGCAGGTGCGAAACGGTGCGTCGGCGCTGTGGCCGCGTCCGACGCTTTCTTTCCTTTTCCTGACGGTTTAGCCAGACTGATTGAAGCTGGCGTGATTGCAGTGGTCCAGCCCGGGGGGTCTATTAGGGACGGAGAAGTAATCGAACTAGCTCAAAAGAATGACTTACCGATGTTCTTTACGAATGTGAGGCACTTCTCACACTGACCCCTAGGCTCACGCCATGGGTCCGGGGCCGATTCTTACTGCTGTCAGCAATTACGCATGGCGATTGGGCGCAATTGCTCTCGCAATCTTCGGTGTCATATTGGTTGGTACTCGAATCACGGTTTTGCTACTGGGGCTGTTCTTCGCGCTGTTGATCGCCAGTTGGTTGATGCCATTGGTCGACAAACTCTCAGGGCGCATGAAGCGCGGATTCGCCGTGCTCATTGCGCTGGTGGGTTTTGCACTTTTGGTCGCAGCTGTTTTCGGGCTAGTAGTCGTGTCGATTGGTTCAGACTGGCGTGAGCTCTACACCCAGGCGAAAGCGGGCATTGCGCAGTTTGAAACTTGGTTACAAGGGCCACCGCTTAACTGGGATCTAGCTCAGGTAAACACCCTAGTTAGCAACGTTGAATCTTTCTTGCGAGAGCGCACTCTAGGTATTTTCAAGCGATTAGGTGGTGAGGCAGGGGCCTTCTTTGGGGTGTTTACCGCCTTGCTCGCATCGGTCTTCGTCTTGCTTTTCTTGTTGCTACAGCCAGCAAAACTTTTCGCCTGGTTTATGTCATGGATCTCACCGCGAGCCAAAGTCAAAGTGGGCACTTCAATCCGCATCGGATGGCGCGCGTTTAAGGAGTATTCGATTGGAATCGTCTTTGTTGCACTTTCTGACGCGCTAGTCGTTGGTATCGCCTTGGCGCTTATGGGAATCCCCTTAGCGGCCCCCTTAGCGGTCTTGGTGTTTTTTGGTGCCTTCATACCTGTTGTAGGTGCCCCCATTGCCATGTTAATTGCCGTCTTCGTCGCGCTGGCAACGAAAGGCCCGCTTTACGCGCTGCTGGTTCTTGGTTTGATCGTGTTGGTCGGCCAACTTGAGGGACATATCTTCCAGCCGCTGATTTTGGGTAAGGCCCTATCGACGCATCCATTGACCATCTTGTTGACGGTGGCAATAGGCACGGCCTATGCGGGCATCATCGGCGCTTTGATTGCCGTGCCGATTGTGATTACCATCTACGACATCGCTAAGTATCTGACCAACCGAGAGAGTTTTGAAGGCAAGGTAACGGTATACAAACCGCCCAGCTAATGGACGGGCTCTCGCTCGCACGCACCACCAAAATTGCGCTGGCTGAACGTGTGTCAGTTCTTGCTAAGCGTGGAGTCCACGTGGGTTTGGGCACCGTATTGGTCGGTGATGACCCAGGTAGTCATTCTTATGTCGCCGGCAAACATCGAGATTGTGCTGAGGTTGGTATCTCTTCGATCAGGCGCGACTTACCAGCAAACATCGAGGCGACGGATTTTTTTAGTGTCATAGAAGAACTAAATACCGATAACCAAGTGACGGGTTTCATCGTTCAACTGCCTTTACCTGCTCACTTAGATGCTGATGCAGCACTAGCCGCGGTGGCACCAAAGAAAGATGCTGACGGGCTTAACCCGTTTAACTTAGGTCAGCTGATGTTGGGGGCACCTGGCCCAAGACCTTGCACACCAAGGGCCATTCTTGAATTACTTCAAACATACGACGTGCCTCTTGCCGGCGCCAACGTGGTAATTATCGGACGGGGTACAACGGTTGGCCGTCCTCTATCGGTTTTATTGTCACAAACTGGCATAGATGCCACCGTCACTATTTGTCATTCGCGCACCAAAGACTTAAGCGAGATCGCGGTGAAGGCAGATGTGCTCATCGCTGCAATCGGGCGACCTGGTTTTGTCACGAAATCAATGGTCAAGCCGGGTGCCTGTGTGGTTGATGTTGGGCTGACTAGAACTAACGAGGGTTTGCTTGGTGACGTCGCACCAGATGCTCTAGAAGTGGCAGGCAAGCTCACGCCAGTGCCTGGTGGGGTTGGCCCGATGACTCGCGCGATGCTGTTAAGCAACGTGATCGAATTAGCTGAAGCACATGGGTAGAAGGCCGCAGCCACTCGAATCTTGGTGGCCGTCGTTAAGTTCCTTATTCACGCTACTAGTAGGTATCGGGTTTGTAACCATGGGTTATTTTCGATTTGGCCTGCTGGTAATCGCTGCAGCTGCAGTGGTGGCTTTCGTGTTGAGACTGCGCCTAAGTGATGCTGCAGCTGGCATGTTGGTCGTGCGTTCGCGCAAAGCTGATTTAGTGGTTTTGGGTGTCTTAAGTGCCGGCCTGGTGTTACTGGCTATTTGGGTGCCCGCACCGCGCTAAAGCCGCGTTTAAGTACAATCACGCCAGTGAGTTCTAGTAGCAAATCTGCACGAAAAACTGTGTCGGTCATTGGTGCAGGCTTTTACGGCTCGATGACTGCCTTGCACCTAGCCGAATATGACATTTTCGAGAAGGTCGTTCTTACCGACGTGGCTGAGGGCAAGCCCGAGGGCATAGCGCTCGATATAAATCAAAGCCGAGCGATCGAAGGCTTTGAGACCAAGCTCGTGGGACAAACCACCACACCTGACGGCGGCGGCTACCAAGCGATTGCTGGCTCGGCAATCGTGATCATCACCGCTGGGTTACCCCGCAAGCCGGGTATGAGTCGCATGGATCTTCTTGAGACAAACGCAAAAATCGTGCGGGGTGTGGCTGAGAACGTCAAGAAGTACGCGCCAGAGGCTGTCGTCATAGTGGTTTCAAATCCGTTAGATGAGATGACTGCATTGGCCCAAATCGCCACCGGGTTTCCTCATAGCCGTGTCATGGGACAAGCCGGCATGTTGGACACAGCGCGCTTTACCTATTTCGTGGCCGAGGCAACTCAAACCCCAATTACCGACGTCAAGACCCTGACCTTGGGCTCACACGGGGACACCATGGTGCCGGTGCCTTCACGCTCGAGAGTCGCGGGTAAACCACTAAGCGATGTGCTACCGCAAGCAGAGGTTGATGCGATAGTCGAGCGAACTCGCAACGGTGGTGCCGAAATCGTCGGTCTTTTAAAGACTGGTAGTGCCTACTTCGCACCCTCGGTTGCTGCAGCTCGAATGGCCAAAGCGGTCGCAACTGATTCGGGTGAGGTCATGCCCGTTTGTGCTTGGGTCGATGGTGAATTTGGAATCTCAGGTGTCTACCTCGGGGTAGAAGCCGAACTTGGTGCCGGTGGCATTCGCAAGGTCGTGCAAACAACTTTGACAGAAGCTGAACTAAGTGCATTAGAAGTCGCAGCTGAGGCGGTGCGCGCCAAACAAGCAGATGTGAAGGGTATGTAATTTGGCCAAGATAAAGGTCGCTAACCCGGTAGTAGATCTTGACGGTGACGAGATGACTCGCATCATCTGGGCGTTCATTAAAGACGAATTGATTTTGCCCTATCTCGATATCGAGCTTGACTATTACGACCTTGGCATAGAAAACCGAGATGCCACTGACGACCAAGTCACGATCGATGCCGCCATGGCAATTAAGAAGCACGGCGTGGGCGTCAAATGCGCAACCATCACCCCCGACGAGGCACGGGTGAAAGAGTTTGGTCTAAAGAAGATGTGGAAGTCACCGAACGGAACAATCCGAAACATTTTGGGTGGTGTGATATTCCGTGAGCCCATCATCATCTCTAATGTGCCGAGGCTGGTGCCCACTTGGACAAAACCCATAGTCATCGGGCGTCATGCCCATGCTGACCAATACCGGGCCACTGATTTTGTGGTGCCGAAAGCAGGCAAGCTTACGCTGACGTTTAAGCCAGACGATGCAAGTGAGCCAATGGAATTCGAGGTCACGAAGTTCGGCCCCGATGGTGGGGTGGCCTTGGGCATGTACAACTATGACGATTCGATTCGTGAGTTTGCACAAGCTTCGTTGCGATATGGGTTATTGCGGGGTTATGACGTTTATATGTCCACCAAAAACACTATTTTGAAGGCATACGATGGTTGCTTTAAAGATATTTTTGCAGAAGTTTATGATAAAGAATTCAAGGCCGAGTTCGAAAAGGCTGGCATTAAGTACGAGCATCGCTTGATAGACGACATGGTCGCCTCAGCCCTGAAGTGGGACGGGGGCTACGTCTGGGCGTGCAAGAACTATGACGGTGACGTGCAAAGTGACATGGTCGCGCAAGGTTTCGGTTCGCTAGGGCTGATGACGAGCGTCTTGATGACTGCCGACGGGCGGACCGTTGAGTCTGAGGCTGCCCACGGCACGGTTACTCGCCATTTTCGTGATCACCAGGCGGGTAAGCCAACCTCTACTAACCCGATTGCTTCTATTTTCGCCTGGACTCGAGGGCTGGCCCACCGGGGAAAGATCGACGGCACGCCAGGGGTAACCATGTTCGCCGACACGCTAGAAAGCACCTGTATTTCAACGGTTGAGTCGGGGGACATGACAAAAGACCTAGCTCGGCTAATCTCTGCAGAACATAAATGGATGACTACGCAAGAGTTCTTGGGTGCGGTCAAAACGAATCTTGATCGCAAAATGGAAGCGGTGACTCAGTAGGGCTTTTTTGCCCGAAAACATGACTGATCTCTGGGTCAACATCCTCGCGGTGTTCATCTTCGTGCTCATCGGTGGGTTCTTCGCCGCGGCCGAGATAGCACTGGTTTCTTTGCGCGCCGCGCAGGTGAAACGGCTTGCTGCCACGGCTGGCAAACGCGGTTCAATCTTGGGGCGCCTTGAGCGAGATCCGAATAGGTTCCTTTCGACCGTGCAGGTTGGCGTCACGTTGGCTGGTTTCTTGGCAGCCGGTTTCGGTGCCTCGCGAATCGCTCCCTACCTAACACCGGTTTTCGATCGGGTCATGCCCGAGAACTTGGGTGCCACTCTTTCGTTCTTGCTGGTCACGTTGGTGATTGCGTACGTGTCGTTAGTGCTCGGCGAATTGGTTCCGAAGCGACTAGCCATGCAAAGGGCCGAACGAATTGCTCTTTGGGTTGCGGCCCCGATTGATTTCGTCTCGCGCATCACCCGTCCATTCATTTGGGTGTTATCGGTTTCGACTGACGCATTGGTTCGTGTTTTTGGTGGCAACCCTGATATTTCCAAGGCTGAGATCACCAACAACGAACTTCGTGAGTTGATTCTCGAGCACAGCTCACTTTCGCCCGATGAGCGCAAGGTGATCAACGACGTATTCGAAGCTGGTGAGGCGAACTTGCGTGAAGTCATGGTGCCTCGCACTGAAGTGGAGTTCATAGACGGTGAAGAGACATTCGCCGAAGCTCTAAAGTCGGTTGAGTCTTTGCCATTCTCTCGTTACCCGGTCTCATTGGAGTCCCCTGACGAAGTCGCGGGTTTCGTTCATGTGAGAGATATCTACAAATTTGCCGAAGAGTCACCCCAAGCCAAGGTCGCAAGCCGGGTGCGCAACATCGCCCACCTGCCCGACACTGTTAACGTGATGGACGCACTTACCACCATGCGTAAAGAGAACCGTCACTTGGCCATCGTGACCGATGAATATGGCGGCACTGCGGGCATCGTCACGCTAGAAGACTTAGTCGAAGAGTTGATAGGGGACATCAAAGACGAATACGACACCCGACCTCTTACCGCGGTGTCCTCACCTACCGGCGAGATAATCGTTGACGGCCTTACCAATTTGTCAGAATTTGAAGAGTTAGCCGGTTTTGAATTACCTGAAGGCCCCTACGAGACTGTGGCTGGCTATGTAATTGCTGAAACTGGGGCTCTGCCGAAAGTAGGGGATTTCGTCGAGATTTCGAATCATCGCCTCAGCGTGGTCGAACTAGATGGTAGGCGAATCGCCCGCGTGCGCGTAAGAGAGCTACCAAAGAAGATCAAGGCCGCCGAAGGCGCATGAAACTAAGGGTGCTGTCTGGCATTCAGCCAACGGCTGATTCGTTTCAGTTAGGTAATTGGCTTGGCGCCTTACGCCAGTGGGTCAGATTGCAAGACACTCACGACGCGTTTTATTGCATCGTTGATCAGCACGCGATTACCGGCAACTACGACCCGAAGTTATTGGCAGATAGAACTCTTTCTGCTTTCGCGCAGTTGCTAGCACTTGGCCTTGACCCCCAAAAATCGACGATTTTCGTTCAAAGTCACGTGCCCGAGCATTCGCAATTGCAATGGGTGCTTTCTTGTTTGACGGGGTTCGGCGAGGCATCACGCATGACTCAGTTCAAGGACAAGTCACAAAAGGACGGGGCCGAGCGGGCCACCGTTGGTTTGTTCACTTACCCGATTTTGCAGGCGGCAGATATTTTGATTTATCGAGCGAATCAGGTGCCTGTTGGTGAAGACCAAAAACAACATTTAGAGCTCACGCGTGATTTGGCTCAGCGCTTCAACACAACCTACGGCGAAACTTTGGTGCCACCAGAGACTTTGGTTTTAAGCGAGGGTTCGAAGGTTCTAGATCTCACAAACCCGTCCGCGAAGATGAGTAAATCAGCCCCGGCCGGTTGCGTCTTTTTGCTTGATGACGAGCCTGCGGTTACGAAGAAGTTCATGTCTGCGGTTACTGACTCAGGCTCAGCAATCGAGTTCGACCCACAAAACAAGGCTGGAGTAGCAAATCTCTTGACCATTTTGGCTTCTGTTTCGGGTAGGGGAGTTAGCGATTGGGTGAATGAGTTTTCAGGTAAGGGCTATGGTGAGTTGAAGAAAGCGGTTGCTCAGGCAGTTACGCAGCAAGTAACTGAGCCGACGCGCACGAAGGCAAACGAGTTACTTAAAGACCGTGGTCAATTGATAAAGTTGCTAAACGATGGGGCAGTTAAGGCAAGATCTGTTGCGGGCGAAACCCTAAACAACGTCTACCAAAAAGTCGGCTTTTTAAAATAAGGGGTTGGGGAGAATCAGCATCTGCGAGATGCTAAGGGCAAGCATGACCCCACTAACGGTGATTAGCGCATAGCGAACTCTGCGAATAGTGAATTGGCTAGAGATACCCACCAAAAACAAAATACCGGCCAAGAACACCGTGATTCGCACATACTTATCCCCTGTTATGCCTTGCTCGATTCCTTCAGCTTGTAGTCGGTCGGCCTCAGCCATCTTTTCTTGCCCGAGTTCAACGACTGGCCTTTCATAGCTCTCTAAGTCAAAGGGGCTGTCTGCATTCGGGTTTTCCACCCCGCCACCTGCGGTCCACTCATCAAATGCTTCTTGGAGTTCCGGTCGAAAAGTTTCGCGAGCAAATGCCATGCCGGCTTCGTCGTCTAGTAAGTAGGCCATCCACCAACTATTGAACGTGCTCTGGTTCAAGTTTTGTACCTCTAGGGCCGTCAGTAGCAACGAATCCGCGTCGGTTCGTATCTGACCCGCCTCTGCGAAGGCAATACGTGAGTCGGTTCCGTACTGAGCCGCGGCAAACCCACACCAGGCAGCAGCGATGGTTACCACTGCTAGCAGCAGCGCCTCGACTATCTGAATCGCCCTGGTTCGACCACTCGGCGCTAAATGCCCTTGCTCTTCGGCCGTCTCTTTATGTCTTTTCTGGTGTTCAGCAACCTCGAGTGCGCTTAGGCCTTCGCTCACTGCGCCAATCTAGATGAGGTTCCTTCATTAAGGGGTGCATCGAAGGTGTCTTAACCTGCCCCAATGGCTGAAGACCGTGACCGCACCCTCGGGTCATCGATCATCTCTGGCCACAAACGCTGGGAACTAGTCGTTGCTCTGGCCTTCATTTGGCTGATGGACACATTGCTTTCTGACCAGATTCGAGCGACCGACGTGTTGGGCCGAACGCAAAAAGCCTGGGTTCAGAACTTCGAAATAGTCAGTGTGTTCGTTTTAATCGCAGTGACTATCGTTCTGGTGATAGCCATTTGGCGCCCTTACCCCCCAGCAATCGTGCCGGCGGTGGCAGTTTTTCTTGGCTTCTCAATATTGCAGTTGATAGTCAATGTGTTTTCGATGCTTACCACGACCCACGTTGCGGGCAGTAAGTCATTACTCGAACTGTGGGACGTCTTCGCCGTCTACTTCATGAGCGTTTTCATATTCACCGTTGTTTACATATTCATGGACTACATCACCAAGGGCGGCGCCTTCGTTTGGCCAAGCCGCGAAGGTCAAGAACCTATGAAGCCGATGTTTCTCGACTATTTGTTTATCGCGTTGAATACGAACTCCACCTATGGCCCAACCTCAGAAGCCGTCGTTTCGAGGCCCACGAAACTATTGATGGCACTACAGACCTTATTGGCTGTCTTGATGCTGACGGTGCTGATCGCCCGATCAGTTTCAGTCGTTAGCGGCTAGCAGGTAGGCCGGCAGCCTCATTGGGCCGGTAGCCGTAGATACCCTCTTTTCGCATTTCTTCATCAACTGGCGGGGTGCCCTCTATCGCGCCGTTGTCTTCTTCGATTGACTTACGAAAGCCGATTTTCGAGCCAAGCCAGATCAACGGGTCGTACTTACCGCTGACCACACGTTCTTTCATCGGAATGATTCCGTTGTCTGTGATCTTGATGTGCTCGGGGCATACCTCAGTGCAGCACTTGGTGATGTTGCAATAGCCAAGACCTAGGTCTTCTTGGGCTAAGTCGCGGCGATCGATTTCATCTAACGGGTGCATGCTGAGTTCGGCAGTTCGAATGAACAGTCGTGGCCCGGCAAACGCGTACTTATTGTCTTGGTGGTCGCGAATTACATGGCAGGTGTCTTGACATAGAAAACACTCGATGCATTTGCGAAACTCTTGACTACGCGAGACGTCTTCTTGTGTCATGCGGTATTCGCCCAAAGCCATACCTTCAGGGCCCTTAAACGACGGCACCTCCATGGCTTTGGCGTAGTTGAATGACACGTCGGTTACCAGGTCGCGAATCACCTTGAAGGTTCGAAGAGGGGTTACAGTCACGACTTCTTCTACGGTGAATGAGTTCATGCGGGTCATGCACATGAGCTTGGGCATGCCGTTGATTTCGGCGCTGCACGAGCCACATTTACCCGCCTTACAGTTCCAGCGAACGGCCAAGTCAGAAGCTTGCGTTGCTTGGATCCGATGGATCACGTCAAGCACGACTTCGCCCTCGCTCACTTCGACTGCGAAATCTTGAAGCTCGCCCGCGAACTCATCACCTCGCCAAACGCGAAACTTAGCGGTGTAAGTCATACCGACGCGCCTAACTTGCTCATCTGGGCCTGACTGAAGTAATTGGACAACTCTTCAGTCTCGAACAACCCCGCAAGCTCTGCACTTAGTAGTGGCATATCTTGTTTTGAGACTTCTATGGCAGAAGAGCCATTTCTAACGACTCGGTTCTGGTCGAAGATGGCGTGAGCCAAGACGTTTACCCCTCGTAGTTCGGGGTTCATGGTTGGGTAGTCGTTTCGAGTGTGACCCCCGCGGGATTCTTCTCGGGCTAATGCCGAGCGAGCAATTGATTCAGATACCAACAACATGTTGGCCAAATCGAGTGCCAGGTGCCAGGCCGGGTTGTAGCGACGATCACCAGTGACTTCAATTACCGAAGCCTTCTTTCGAATATCGCGGATCTTCTCGATTGCTTCTTCCATTTCATCGCCCGAGCGAATGATTCCCACGAGGTCGTTCATGCACTGTTGTAGCTCGGCTTGCACCTGATAGGGGTTCTCACCCGCGCCATATTTAAAGGGCGCTAACGCGGCATCGATGGCGACTGCGATTTCTTTGTCGCCAATCTTTGGGTAAGCGCCATTGAGAGATTCGACGTAATCAGACGCCCCGACCCCTGCTCGGCGCCCGAAAACTAGTAAGTCAGACAAAGAGTTACCGCCCAGGCGATTTGAGCCATGCATGCCGCCAGCAACCTCGCCTGCTGCAAACAACCCCGTTACACCTACGGTCGCTGCGGTGTCGGGCTCGACGGCCACCCCGCCCATCACGTAGTGACACGTTGGGCCTACCTCCATTGGTTCTTTCGTGATGTCAACGCCAGCCAGCTCCATGAATTGGTGATACATGGACGGCAACTTCTGCTTTATCGCTTCGGCCGGCAGTCGCGAGGCGATATCTAAGAAGACACCACCATGCGGTGAGCCACGACCGGCTTTCACTTCGGCGTTAATGGCACGTGCGACTTCGTCGCGGGGGAGTAATTCAGGTGGGCGGCGATTGTTGTCGGGGTCGGTGTACCAGCGATCTGCTTCTTCTGGCGTTTCGGCGTATTTAGAACGAAAGATGTCAGGCACATATTCGAACATGAAGCGCTTACCTTCAGAGTTAGTCAAGATGCCACCGTCACCGCGCACCGATTCGGTGACCAAGATTCCCTTGACACTTGGTGGCCAAACCATGCCGGTGGGGTGAAACTGGACGAATTCCATGTCCACTAAAGCGCCACCGGCGCGCAGCGCTAGCGCGTGACCATCACCAGTGCCCTCCCATGAGTTGCTGGTGACTTTGAATGACTTGCCGATGCCGCCCGTTGCCAAAACCACGGCGGGTGCGTGAAAGCACAAGAACTTGCCACTCGAGCGCCAGTAGCCGAGCGCGCCAGATACCTTGCCGACACCTGGCACCCCGTCCAACAAGATCTCGGTGACGGTGAACTCCATGAAGACTCGCAAATTGATTTCCGGGTGCCCGAACTCTTTGGCGTCTTCTTGTTGCATGGAAACGATCTTTTGTTGCAAAGTTCTAATTAGTTCGAGCCCGGTGCGATCACCGACGTGCGCTAGTCGCGGGTATTCGTGACCGCCAAAGTTTCGCTGGCTGATCTTGCCTTCTTTGGTGCGATCGAAAAGAGCGCCCCATGATTCAAGCTCCCAGACTCGGTTAGGTGACTCCTTCGCGTGTAATTCAGCCATTCGCCAGTTGTTTTTGAACTTGCCCCCACGCATGGTGTCTCTGAAGTGAACTTGCCAGTTGTCTTTTGCGTTGACGTTGCCCATACAAGCAGCGATGCCACCCTCGGCCATCACCGTGTGGGCTTTGCCGAAAAGCGATTTACAGATGACAGCAACACGCAGGCCACGCTGCCTTGCCTCTATGGCGGCTCGCATCCCTGCACCGCCTGCGCCAATCACGACTACGTCGTAGTGGTGGTGCTCGACCTCTTCACCATCTATCACGGTGACTTCGTTCACGTTAGAAGAAATAGAAATTCGTAATGGCGCCAGTGGCGACGCTGCGGATGTATAGATCACTCATTGCCACCCAGATCAAAGAGACCCATGCAAACTGAGGGTGACGGGCATTTAGCTTCGAGACGAAAGTCCACATTTTGTATTGCATCGGATGTTTAGAGAAACTCTTTAACCTGCCACCAATCACGTTACGACAACTGTGGCAAGAAAGCGAATACAGCCAGAGCAACGCAGCGTTGCCGGCCAAAACCAAGGTGCCTACGCTCATGTGACCCCATTCACCTTCAGCATCTCGTAGTGCAATAAATGCATCGAAGGTAAGAATCGCGTTGAAGATAAGGCCGATGTAGAAGAACCAACGGTGCGAGTTCTGCAATATGAGCGGGAACCGTGTTTCACCTGAGTATTGCTTGTGCGGCTCAGCAACCGCGCAAGCGTGGGGCGCAAACCAAAACGAACGGTAGTAAGCCTTTCGGTAGTAATAACAAGTCAGTCGAAATCCAAGAGGGAAGGCCAAGATGATCAGAGCTGGCGAGAACGGGAACCACGCGCCTATCGGTTGTCCAAAATCACTAGACCCCGGCACGCAATTGACAGATAAACATGGCGAGTAGAACGGTGAAAGAAGCGGGGTCGTGTAGTAGTAAGCATTCTCGAATGCTCGCCAAGTCGCGTAGACGATGAAGGCCAAAAGCACCAAGAAAGTGATGGTTGGCTGCACCCAGTATTTGTCGGTACGAAGAGTTTTGAACGGTATAGGCGCCCTGCCAGCTGCAAGCATGCCGCCTGCAAGACTCGAGCGAAACTGCGTCAGGCTATTAGCCACGCCTCAGAGGGTAACGAGGTCAGGTGCGCTTTGCGACGGCGAAAGCGCCACAAGTGAGCCGAGGGGCAGCGCGTAACGTTGTGACTTTGACAACAACAGAGAGGTCGGTGCTGTCGGCCTGAAACGCGAATCAGAATCCGATTTGCCGTGGCGAGAGGTTTACACGCAGGCAGATTTGAGTTCAACTCCAGATGTCTCGCTGCCCGGGGAGTTTCCGTTCACGCGCGGGATCCGCTCAACCATGTACACGACGCACCCGTGGACGATTCGTCAATATGCCGGCTACGGCAGCGCGGCCGAGTCGAACGAGCGCTACCGAAAGCTGTTGGACGAGGGCTCAACTGGGCTTTCCGTCGCTTTCGATTTGCCAACCCAGATGGGTATGGATTCTGACGCAGAGCTAGCCCACGGCGAAGTAGGCAAAGTCGGCGTCGCTATCGACTCGATCGATGACATGCGACGGCTATTTGACGGAATAGACCTCGGTGAGGTTTCGACGTCAATGACGATCAACGCCCCCGCAGCCGTTTTGCTGGTGCTTTATGAGCTAGTTGGCAATGAAAGGGGCACTAACTCAGACCAGCTACGCGGCACGATTCAAAATGACGTTTTGAAGGAATACATATCGCGGGGCACCTACATATTTCCGCCAAGTGCCTCGATGCGCCTTACCGTCGACACGATCGAGTACGTCACCGGGCGCATGCCAGCCTTTAATCCAATTTCGATTTCGGGGTATCACATGTCAGAGGCCGGCGCGACACCCGTTCAAGAAGTCGCGTTTACATTGGCGAATGCCATTGCCTACGTCGAAAGTGCCATCGCTAGAGGGCTAGACGTCGACACCTTTGCACCGAGGCTTAGCTTCTTTTTCGTAGCCCGTGAGACATTGCTTGAAGAAGTGGCCAAGTTTCGGGCAGCTCGCAGATTGTGGGCGCGGATCATGCGAGAGCGATTTGGGGCTAAAGACCCCAGGTCGCAAATGCTGAGATTTCATACCCAGACGGCGGGGGTGCAATTGAGCGCTCAACAACCAGAAGTGAACCTGATCAGGGTGACGGTGCAAGCACTAGCTGCCGCTCTTGGCGGAACCCAGTCTCTACACACCAACTCATTTGATGAGGCCTTGGGGCTGCCTACGACCGAAGCAGCGCGCCTAGCCGTTCGAACCCAACAAGTTCTTCAAAACGAGACAGATTTGATCAAGACCGTTGACCCCCTTGCTGGCTCTTACGCAATAGAGAAGATGACAGATGACATTGAGTCAGCAGCTGAAGTCTTGATCAAGCGAATAGATGAGCTAGGTGGCGCAATTGCCGGGGTGCAAGCCGGATTTCAAAAGGGTGAAATTGAGCAGTCGGCATATACATTTTCTCGAGAGGTAGAAGACGGCTCGCGTGTGATTGTTGGCGTCAACGCATTCACTGATACCGACAGTGCCCCTGAACCTTTTGAGCCTTTGCGCGTTGACCCGGCAATAGAGGCTGAGCAGGTAGCTCGCTTGGCGCAACTAAAGGCCGAGCGTGATGACAAAGCTGTGAGTCACGCCCTGAGTGAATTGTCTAAGGCGGCAGCCACCCCTGATACCAATGTGGTGCCTTTCTTGCGTGAGGCTTTGGCTAACAAAGCAACCGTGGGCGAAGTTTGTGACGTGCTCAAGAACCAGTGGGGCACGTACCAGCCAAGTGAGAAGTTCTAAATACCGACCTCAATCATTCTCGACTGCGATCCTGGTCACGATGACGCGATGGCGCTTATCTTGGCCGTCGCCTCGCCTTCGATTGACCTAAAGGCTGTAACCACCGTTGCTGGCAACACCACTCTTGAACACACCACCAAGAACGCCCTTCGCGTCTTAGAACTTCTACAAGTTGGCGATGTTCCGGTTGCTCGAGGGGCGCAAGCACCGTTGGCAAGACCCTTAGAGACGGCGCAAGTCATGCACGGTGAAGACGGTCTGGCCGGCACTGACCCTTTTGCCCCGCTCGTTGACGGCGCACACAGCACCCTCGTTGATTTGTCGGCAACAGAACTCATTCAAAAGGTAACGGCTGATACGAACGGCCAAGTTACTTTGGTCGCAACCGGCCCATTGACGAACGTCGCAACTTATCTGAACTCGAATGACCCGAATATTCGAAAACTAGATCGCATCGTGTTGATGGGTGGTGCCATTGGGTTGGGTAACTGGACCCCAGCCGCTGAGTTCAACATTTGGGTCGACCCTGAAGCAGCGCGAATCGTGTTCGAATCTGGCATACCGTTAACGATGATCGGGCTCGAGGTGACCCATGAAGCGATAGTCACCCCGTCCGACATTGAAGTTTGGCGTGAACTAGGGGCAATCGGTGAATTTGCTGCGGCGATGATGGATCACTTCGTCGGCTTTCACATAAGTGAATTCGGTTGGCCTGGCGCCCCTTTGCACGACGCGGTCACCATTGCTCACTTGATCGATCCAAGCCTTGTTCGCACTCAAGACATGAACGTGCAAATCGAGGTCGATTCACCGCTATGCCGAGGTCGCACGGTGGCAGACGAGTTGGGTGTGACTGGTGTTGCTAGTAATGCAGAAGTGGGGCTTGAGATTGACCGTGACCGATTCGTGACTCTAGTCACCGAACATCTTTCGTTGCTTGCTTAATACCTGCACTTTGCGCAGATAACATCAACCCAAAGCAGAGCATTCGCTCTGCGTGAGATCTCAGATAGGAAATTAATTGAGGCGATTGGTCAAGATCGGCGCTCTCAGCGCGGTCGCGGCTCTCACTCTTGCCGCCTGTGGCGGCGGTGACACCGCAACCGAAGAGACGACCGAAGTTGCAGTAGACGAAGTAGTCGCGGAGGCCCCGGCATTTAAAGCTTGTCAGGTAACTGACGTCGGTGGCGTCGACGACAAGGGCTTCAACCAGACGGCATACAAGGGTGTTCAAGATGCCGCTGCTGAGTTCGGTTTCGAGCCAGCCGTACTCGAGTCTCAGGCAGAGACCGACTATGTGCCGAACATCGACTCGTTCATCTCACAAGGGTGCAACATCATCGTGACGGTTGGTTTCTTGTTGGGTGACGCCACTCAGCAAGCCGCTAACGCGAACCCTGACACCTACTTCTCGATCGTCGACTTTGCCTACGGCGAGAATGAAGATGGCACGCCACAGATCACCAACAACAACGTTCTCGGACAGGTGTTTAACACCGACGAGGCCGCGTTCTTGGCCGGTTACTTGGCAGCTGGTATGAGCAAGACCGGCAAGGTCGGAACGTTCGGCGGGATCAACATCCCACCGGTGACGATCTTCATGGACGGTTTCTACCACGGCGTTCAGCAGTACAACAAGGACAACGGCACCAAGGTTCAGGTACTCGGTTGGAACCCAGCCAAGCCTGACGGTGGTTTGTTCACCAACAACTTCGAGAGCCTCGACGACGGTCGAACCTTCGCTCAGAACCTGGTGGACGAGGGCGCCGACATCGTGATGCCAGTTGCTGGCCCAGTTGGTTTGGGTTCGGCTGCGTTGGCTAAAGAGCTCGGTCCAGACCGACTCTTGATCATCGGTGTAGACGCAGACCAGTACAACTCTGACACCGCGAACCAGGCGGTGTACTTGACGTCAGTGCTAAAGAACATGGACGTCACCACCTACAACGCAATCAAGGCTGCCTTCGACGGCACCTTTGAAGGTGGCGTAACGGTTGGAACTCTCGCCAATGGTGGTGTCGGTCTCGCGCCGTACCACGACTTGGACTCGAAAGTCCCAGCCAAGTTGAAAGAGCAGATCGAAGCCCTTAAGACGGGCATCGTGGACGGCTCAATCAGCGTAAAGGGTTAATTAACTCGCACTAGCGAGTGCACTAGGGGAGGGCTCTGTACCTAGAGAGCCCTCCCTTATGTGTAACTGTCTAAGGTAAAACCGTGCTGCGATCAGGGGGCATTCGTTGACCCGTCTTGAATTGCGGGGTATTACAAAGCGGTTCCCTGGCGTAATTGCCAATCAAGACATAAGCCTCAAAGCAGAGCCGGGGCAAGTACTCGCACTGGTTGGCGAAAACGGTGCCGGCAAGACCACGTTGATGAACATTCTTTACGGGCTCTACCAACCAGATGACGGCCAGATTCTCTTAGACGACAAGCCTGTCAAATTCAAAGGCCCGGGCGATGCCATCGCTGCTGGCATCGGCATGGTGCATCAGCACTTCATGCTCGTCCCCGTATTCACGGTTTATGAAAATGTGATTTTGGGTGTCGAACCGACGGGTGCGGCGGGGGTAATCAAAACGAAGGTTGCACGCGATGAAGTAATTGAGATCTCTAATAGGTACGGTCTAGCGGTAGACCCAGATGCACTTGTCGAAGACCTGCCTGTCGGTATTCGCCAGCGAGTAGAGATCATCAAAGTGTTGTTGCGAGGCGCTCAAGTTCTGGTTTTTGACGAGCCGACATCGGTACTCACCCCTCAAGAAGTCGAGGAGTTCTTCGTCATCGTCAAAGAGTTACGTGACGCCGGTAAAACGATTATTTTCATAACCCACAAACTCAAAGAGGCAATTTCTTTTTCAAATCAGATAGTCGTGTTGCGAGGCGGCCAAGTCGTCGGCTCGGCTGACCCCAAGACGGTTTCTGAAGAAGAGGTCGCCGCGATGATGGTCGGGCGCGAAGTCGATTTGGTCGTAGACAAAGAAGTCGCTCGAGTTGGTGAAGTGAAGCTTCGAGTGCGCAACCTCATGGTGGTTGACGATTACGGGCGCCCGTTAGTGGACGGGGTCACCTTCGACCTAAAAGGGGGCGAAATCGTTGGGGTGGCCGGGGTGCAAGGTAACGGCCAGACCGAGCTAGTCGAAGTCATCACTGGTCTTCGTCAGCCCGCCAAAGGCCAAGTGGAACTTCTCGGTGTAGACGTGACTTTCAAGTCAGCGCGAGAACGGCACGCGCTTGGCATGGCCCACGTCCCTGAAGACCGACAAGACATGGGCATGGTCGGTGCCTTCTCTGTGATGGAAAACCTCATTCTTGATTCTTACTACTCGCCAACTTTCGCAGGGGCCATAACGCTCAAGCGCCAACCAATCGCGAAGAACGCGGTTGACTTGGTCGAGCAATTCGATATTCGGCCACCCATGCCCGCTGTTGCGGCATCGACCCTCTCGGGTGGTAACCAACAAAAGATGATCGTGGCCAGAGAGTTCAGTCGAGACGTGCCCGTGATCGTTTGCTCTCAACCGACTCGCGGTGTTGACGTCGGCTCGATTGAATACATTCACGCACAAATCGTTGCGAAGCGTGATCAAGGTGCAGCCGTCTTAGTGGTTTCAACCGAGTTGGACGAGGTGATCGCGTTATCTGATCGAATATTGGTGATGTTCCAAGGCCGAGTTGTGGCCGAGCGAGTTACCTCAGAGACCTCGCCAACCGAGCTTGGCCTTTATATGGCAGGTCGAACCAATTAGTGGCTGAGCAACCAGGGCGCGCAGGGCTAGACGCCAGAGACGAGACGCTCGGCCAAGAAAGCGTTCAAGGGGCAAGCGTTCGTGCCGCGGTGATGCAGTCGTTTGCGGTCGACAGACTCGATTGGCGAACCGCCTTTTTGGTTCCGGGCTTGGCGATCTTCTCAGCGTTGGTAATCGGTGGCTTGATCATCATGGCAACTGGTTCGTCTTTCTCAGACGTCTTAAGCGCTTATAGAGCGCTCTTCATGGGCGCATTTGGTTCATGGCGTGCGATATCAGAAACCTTGGTGGCGGCAACGCCGTTGATCTTGGCTGGCTTGGCTGTCGCGCTCGCCTTTCGAGCTGGGTTATTCAACATCGGTGGCGAAGGTCAGATTCTCATTGGCGGTTTATTCGCCGTCATTCTCGGCTTCAGTATCAGCGGGGTGCCAGCACCGCTGCACATCACTTTGGCTCTGCTTGGCGGTGTGCTTGGTGGTGCCATCTGGGGTGCCATACCCGGTTACCTGAAAGCCAAGACCGGCGCTCATGAAGTCATAACCACAATCATGTTGAACTTCATCGCTTTACGACTGTTGGACTACCTCTTGTTGCGAAGCTTTATTCAGCGTGAAGGACGCAACGACCCAGTCTCTGAGAGCATCCTGCCCTCTGCCCAGTTGCCACGTTTTCTAACCCCGGTTGACCCGTCGTTGCGAGTCCATATCGGCATCTTCATCGCTATTGCAATCGCTGCGCTGACTCAGTGGCTGCTATTTAGAACCAAGCTCGGTTTTGAAATGAGAGCTGTCGGTGCCAACCCAGTGGCGGCTAAGTACGCCGGCATAAACGTGGGGCGCAGTTACGTGATAACGATGGCGATAGCAGGGGGAATGGCTGGAGTTGCGGGCGCGCTACAGATTCTTGGTGTGCTCGGACGTGCCACGCCTGGTTTCTCAGCCAGGCTCGGGTTCGACGGCATCGCCGTGGCGTTGTTGGGTCGCTCTAACCCGTACGGCGTCGTGCTTGCAGCACTTTTGTTTGGCGCTCTTCGCGCTGGCGGCCAAGAGATGCAAGCTACGGCTAACGTCGGTATCGACATCATTGCGGTTATTCAAGCTTTGATAATCATTTTTGTCGCCGCACCTGCGCTGATTCGCGCGATCTATCGGGTCAAGGCGTCTAGTGCGCAAGCGCCCATTAGCAAGGGTTGGTCGGGTTGAGCACGGTTAAGCAAGCCAAGGTGCTAACTAAAGGTCAAAGACGACGTGCGCAGATTCTTGGCGTGATCATGCTGCTCTTGTCAGTTGCAGTGGTGTGGCTATTCATACCCAACGCTGCGGGTCAAGCAACCTTTGGCTTAAGCACACCCGATGAGGCAATCCAGTTAGACCCGTTGGTGGTTCCGGCGACTGGTTCGCTCTGGTTCCTCGCTGCAGTTCTGGCATTTTTGGGCGGCACGCAGTTCTTTCGCGGGTTCCAAAGCAAAGCAACCATCTTTTTAGGGGTGGCGCTGCTGATCTTCGTGGCTGCACTTCTGGTGTGGGCGACCGCAGGTAAGGACTTCTCACTGATTGGCATGCTCTCTTCGACGATCGCTCGGTGCGTGCCAATTGCCCTTGGTGCTCTAGCTGGAATTCTCTGTGAGCGCTCAGGGGTAATCAACATTGCCATCGAGGGCATGTTGTTAGGCGGTGCCTTTGTTGGTGTAGTTGTTGGGTCGCTAGTAGGTGGCATCGGCGGCCTACTAGCTGCCACAGCAAGTGGGGCGGTACTAGCCTGGTTCTTGGCATTCTTTGCCATTCGTTATCGCGTCGACCAGATCATCGTCGGAATCGTCATAAACATTTTCGTTTTGGGCTTGACGTCTTTCTTGACTGCTCAAGTGCTAGTCAGCCGGCCTGATTTAAACGACGCACCCATTTTGACTGCCTGGCAGATCCCTATCTTGGGCGATATTCCGATAATCGGGCCGACCTTCTTTAACCAAACGTGGTTCGTTTACGCGACCTTCATTTTGGTTGCATTGATTGCATTTGGGTTGTTTAGAACTCGCTGGGGGCTTCGAACCAGATCTGTTGGTGAGAACCCCAAGGCCGCAGACACCGTTGGTATCAATGTGAACCGCACTCGCTACATAGCCGTCACTTTGGGTGGGCTAGTTGGCGGCTTTGCAGGTGCGTGGTTCACCATCGGCACGGTTGGTCGGTTCGACGAGAACATGACAGGCGGCAGAGGCTTCATCGCACTGGCCGCGATGATCTTTGCTCGCTGGAACCCAATAGGTGCTCTAGCGGCCGCGACAGTGTTTGGGTTTTCTGATTCTTTGCAGCAAAAGCTTGCAGTTTTGCAAGTGCCGATTCCGTCAGAGTTTCTAGCTATGGCCCCTTATCTCGTGACGATCGTGGTGGTTGCTGGCTTGGTTGGGCGGGCTCGGGCACCCGCCGCAGACGGGCAGCCTTACGTCAAAGAGTGAGCAACCTCGTCCATCAAGCGGGCATAGCCGGGCTTGATTTGATCGTTGATGATGCTGAGGCGTTCGTCGAAAGGTAAGAACGCGCTCTTCATCGCGTTGATGGTGAACCATTGCATGTCCTTTAGGTCGTAACCAAAAGCCTGGTTTAGCAACATGAACTCTTTTGTCATTGAGGTGCCTGACATGAGGCGGTTGTCGGTGTTGACCGTGACTCGAAACCCGAGCTTTCGAAGCATTCCGATCGGGTGTTTCTCGATAGAAGGTGCCGCGCCAGTTTGAACATTCGAAGACGGGCACATCTCGAGGGGGATTCGTTTGTTGCGAACATACGCAGCTAAACGCCCGAGCTCTGGCTCGCCATTTACTTCGGTTATGTCGTCGACTATGCGAACCCCGTGCCCAAGTCTGTCTGCGCCGCACCACTGGATCGCCTCCCAAATGCTGGGCAAGCCGAAGGCCTCACCGGCGTGAATCGTGTACTGGGTGTTCTCTTTTCTTAGGTATTCGAACGCGTCCATGTGTCTAGTGGGTGGAAATCCAGCCTCGGCCCCAGCAATATCG
>Ga0194133_10002455_pt1 | contig 28575 bp, 20 predicted proteins | sample TA2KigOf40mmetaG_FD_155448 | JGI IMG/M metagenome (GOLD analysis project Ga0194133, IMG submission 155448) | Freshwater microbial communities from Lake Tanganyika, Tanzania - TA2015055 Kigoma Offshore 40m | ecosystem: Environmental > Aquatic > Freshwater > Lake | place: Tanzania: Lake... | reverse complement strand
GTATTGTCTAATTCTGTAATAGTAACTGCTTCTCTTACGGAATCAACAAGTTTCTCTCCACCTGGAACATACTTTGCTACTTTTTTGACGCTATCAAGAATGAAACCACTTACACCATTTAACACTTTAATCATCATATTCATTGTACTAACAATCCAATCACCAGCAATTAAAGCCATGTTAGTCATTGCATCTTTAATTTGTGCGCCATCTAATTTAAGAACACCACCAATCAGTTGAAAGAAACTTCCAACCCACTCTAAACTATCTGAAATAAATGAAGTTAAAAATCTTGTTACTCGTTTTTGATATGAATCTTCTCCAGAAGTCAAATCAATATCAAATACGGCTTTGATAGCCATTGCCGCCAAATCAAGAAGACCAAAGATTGAACCTAGAATGCCTGCGATGAGTGCTTTAAACCTGTCGAAAAGAGTTACCTCAGTCACTTCTTTATCAAGTGCTTTTGCAATTTCTTCAGTATCAAATGCCGCAAAGATACCTTCAATTAACATTATGAAATTACCAATAATAGGCAATGCTTTAAGTGCTTTGGCTAATCCTGCACCAGTCATTTTCATAAAATCATCTAAGCCGGTAAATTCTGAAATGCCCTTAAAGAATCCACCCATATTTGAAAACACGCCCATAACTCTGTCTATAACACCAGTCTTAAGTGTTTCAAATACAAGCCCAAGTGTTGCGGCAAACTTACCAAAAATTCCTGTTTCAGAAAAGACTTTTGCAAGGTCATCAAAACTTTGAATTAAGCGACCATTAAAAAATTCTGTTTGAAAAATGCTTTTAAGTCTGTTGAATAGATCAATCTCTACATCAAATACTTTTGCAAGTTTTGTGACGATAGTATCAAAAAATCCAGTAAGAGAAAATGATTTTAATCTAGAAAATGCATCAGTAAAGAAGTTTTTAACTCCAGTAACAATGTCATCAAAGAATTGAACAAAGGCACTACTTTTTAATCTAGAAAACGCATTAGTAAAGAAGTCTTTAATTCCTTTAATGATATCTTCAGCAAATTGCCCTAACTTACTTCCTCTGATTGATTTAAAAATATCATCAAAGAATTTTCCAATGTTATCAAAGAACTGTTTTATTTTAGGACCAAGGTTTGGCAAACGACCAATTAAGTCATCAAAAAATTGTATGAATTTGTTAAGACCACTCTTTAAAAATTTTACCGCATCATTAAATTTTTTAGCAAGGGCATCAAAAGTTTTGGTGAAGAAATCAACAATTTTTTTACCCCAACCTTGTATGTCATCTAAAAATTTTCCTAATGCCGCAGTTAATCCAGCAAGCAAACTTCCTAGAAAACCTGTGCCACTCTTTTCTTTTTTGCCGCCAAGAACTGCTTCAAGAAGTTTTTCAATATTACGCAAAGACTTGAGAATATCATTGTCTAATTTTCTTTGCTCATTTTGATTTTCTTCATTGAATTGGCGGTCTCTTCTTCTATCTTCACGGTCTTTTTGAAATTCTTTTCCAATTGCACCAAGACCTTTCTCGACACCATTGAGAGCGGCACCAAAAAGCGCAGGATTGCCTGAGATGGCGGCTTGTTTAAAGCCTGACCCAAAACTAGACATTGATCCTTTAATTGTTTGTCCTAATTTTCCGACTAAATCTGCCATTTATTTTATCTTCTTTTTGAACGGGCTTGTGCCTCTTGTTGTTTTTGTCTTTCGTTTTCTTCTTTAATAAATTGTGTTAGAAGTAAAATATAAACTTCTCTTTCAAACGGCATCATTTCTTCTAATTCAGTCAAACTATATTTATGGTGTTGCATTAAAGCAAAATTTGTCTTGTAATAATTGGTCAGATTATCACTAGACAAGGCTATCCGAAAAAATTTGCCATGCCCTCCAGCGTAATGTAATCTTTCGTTCCACACTTTTCACATGTCCAATGAATTGTATGTTTTAACTTTGGCATTGTTGTGAAGAATGAATTGATTTTAGCAAATTGTTCTTGCCCAAGATTGTTAATGAAGTCTTGCAATTCTTGTTTTGTAGATTCTGAGGCAGGATATGTGTTTTCTGCATCGTAAATATAATCGATACATTGACACACAACATCAACAACTACATCCATTTGATTTTTTCCTTCACCTGCTCTTTGCATCTTATCTGCAAGTGAGATTGTTGGATACTTTAAAACAATACCAATTTTGTTTTCTTCATCAAGAACAATTTTGGTTTGATGTTCTGGATCTTTTTCAACTTCTACTTCCATCAAATTTAAAGAATACTTTGTTGTATGATTGCACTCTTCCATATTTCGATTGGTGCCTTCAAAGTGTGTTAAATTTAAATCAATTGTTTCACCAATTGACTTTGCACGAAGTCTAAGAAAGAAATACTCTAAGTCAAACATAGGAAGCGTATCAACTTTAACTGCATCTGATAAAGAACAGTTTGAAATGATCTGCTTAATTGCACGAAGCATCTCAGTTGATTCTTTGCTTTCAAGAGCCATGAGAAGAATCTTTTGCTCTTTGACCAAGAATGGTCTGTATCGAACTTGTTGGCCTGTTGAAGGCAAAGTCAATTCAAAGGTTGGTGTATTAATTTGTGGTAAAGCCATAATGTTTCTCCTTAATTATGTGATTTCAGAAAGTGTTTTCTGAGTAAAGTCATTAACATGATATCTATAAGCAATTGTTACTGCGAATCTTTGATAACTATCAAACTCTTCCCATGACAAATTCATTGGTCCTATACCAAGTGGAAAGGCACCATTGAGTTCGCACTTAGCAAGTTGTACTCTTTGATCGTTGACCTGATAAATTGTTACTTTGCCTCCTTGTGCATAATCATTGTAATAGCGAACAAATCCGCCAGTACCTTCACTACCGCTTGTTCCTGATTTTGTTACAATGTTGTCCATCCATGTTTCAAACACTTTTCTTTCTGTCATGTCTTCAGATGCAATGATTTGAAGATTGAGATCATTGTAAGTTACATCATATCCAAATTTTACAGTTGGACCAAATGCAATGTCATCGGTTGTTGCAATGGTTCTTCCTGGAAACTCAGTTGACTGACAACGAAAACGAAAGGTGTTGTTAAAACTATTATCTCCTACGGCGGCCGCAACTGTTGGTGGCAAAGTTACCTCTGCATAAAACAGATTTGGTCTTACGATCTTGACATTGTTTTTAAATGATGTTATGCTGAACATTTTTATCGTACCAATTTTCTACTGTCTGACCAGACAGTTTCTTTATCTGATTTCTTAAATTTTTCTAATGGTAAAAACAATGCAATATCCCATTCAATTGCAGTTATTTCTAAAAAAGGTGAACGAACATGTGAGTTCAAATATCTTTTTATAGTTGGTTTGAACGCTTTATATTTAGCCGCCCTAGAAGAATGCTATAAGATATCTTCACCTTTGTATTTTCGTCATAGTTTTTATCAGTTGTTGTACTGTAAATTGCATCCATAAGTCTTGCTCTTAAAGGATGCGGCAAATAGTGAAAGTTGATGCCTAAAAATCCATCTGAATATGTTTCAATTGGAAAAATCAAAGGAAAAGTATCGTAGTATGGCAAGTCCATTTTGCCTTTTGGATCATACTTAAACAGATACATGTAGCCGGGTGTCATTGTGCCGACTTTTCTTTTTTGTGCAAATGATCGAACCACCTTTGATGGTGATAAACGATTTGGCGCAGAGATTTGTTCTGCCGCATCACGATACCAATTTCTAGCCGCTACAGTTCTAGCAGGCAATTGACCTGCATTGACACCTTGGTAGATGATTTCCTTAAAAATTAACATAGTATTCCTGTTGTTGAATACATATATTTATGTCAATTGTTTCTCTGTGAGTATCTTAAATTCCCAATTTCTGTCTAAACAATACTCTGTTGCCGCTTTCCATTTCGCTTGATTGACGCCCCATGTCATGACTTCATTCAGATATCGCCTTGTTGGCTTTACTAAACCTTCTTTTTTCTTTGGTTCCATTGTTTGTTTGTAAGGTTTGACTTCAATCAGACATGCTTTAAGATTGCCATTGCGATCACGATATCGTACCCAAAAGTCTACAAAATAACGATGATATCGCATATCAATTGGGGATTTGTATGGTATGACCACCTCTTCAGAGTTCCACTCAAGTACAGAGGAATTCGTGTCACACCATACCATAAATCTACGCTCCAGTAAACTGCGGTAAATGATGTTTGTCGGATCGCCTTTGTATTTTTGTGGGTTCGCTGGTTTGTATCTGCCTCTGTATGCCATAGTGAATTATAAATAGATGAAAACTACCTTTCAAAGGATATTTAGATGGCACTCACAAGTTTTTCATTAACTTCAGATGTTGGCGGTGCAGGTGTTGGCGATCAATTTGGAACCAAAGATTCTGGAGCCACTCAGCAAGTAATAGGAAGATATACTGAGGCTGGTTTGTCTGGAACACTTTCGTATCCATTAAACAGTCAACAAGATGGATTTCACATTCCACGAATGTCGTTTAAGTTTTATGATGCTTTTGGAGTATTTATTCCTGGTTCGCCTATAGTAAAATTGCGTGTGCCAAATAACTTTAATGTGTCAAACTTTTCTGAGTACGCTAGAACTGAAGCAATCTTTGGAGCGGGCATGGAAACGATGGCAGGTCAACTCTATACCGAAGCAGGCGCGGAAAATGTGGGTGAACAAGCAGGTGGAGAATTAAAATCAACTGATATTACAGGAGAAACCCTTTTAAAATTTGGTGCTACTGCATCAGAAGCATTTTTATATGCTCTTCAAAAATCTCTTGCTGGTGCTACAGGCTTTCTTACTTCTGGTGGTTTAAATAGTATATCTCAAGCAGAATTTACTCAAAGAGCCGCAGTTAATCCATATGCACAATTGCTTTACAAAGGTCCTCAGTTTAGACGATATCAAGTGCCAATTGCGTTTAGACCAAGAAGTCAAACTGAAGCACAAACCATTACTAAAATTATTAATACTTTTAGGGTGGCATCATCACCATCAGCAAGAAATAGACAAATATCAATCGGAGGAAGTGTAGGCACCCTTCAATCATTTACTTTTGGTTATCCACATCTAACTACATTCTCAATTGATTTCAATTCACCACAAGGTGCAAAAACACTTTTCGACAGTAAATTGTGTGCGATTGAATCTGTAGCAGTAGACTACGGCGGTCAAAAGATGACATTCTTTGAAGATGGTATTCCTACAGAAACAACTATGACACTTCAATTATCTGAAGTTACAGTCCGTACTCTTGGTGATGCTAAGTACGATGCTACAAAAGGTGCAACATTGGTATAAGATATGGCACAATATTCTTTCTATCCAAAAATTAAGTATCAAATTAATCCCTTTACTGAGTTAAAGGTTGTTGACATTACAATCTCAACAAAGATTAAGCAGGCACTTAAAAACTACAACGCCATTGCAATCACTCCATACATAGTACAAAATGGTGATCGACCAGATGCAGTTTCATATTTTTTGTATGGTACACCTTATTATGAGTACATTATTCTTATGGTCAATAATATCGAAAACATTTATGATCAATGGCCTAAAGATGATTCAACATTTGAAAACTATATCATTGAAAAATATGGTAGTGTGGCAACCGCAAGAAACGGATTTAAATTTTATTACACATCAGATGGCGACATTGTAAGCGAAGAATATTGGCAAACACTACCTGGAACAACAAAATATAGAGAAACTTTCTACGAATACGAAACTAGACTAAATGATGAAAAGGCTCGCATTCGTGTTTTAGAACTTCCATACATTGTTCGCTTTGAAAGCGACCTACAAGAAATACTATCACAAAGAACATGAGCCTTTTAAATTTTCCAAATACCAATTCATTTAACGAACAGGATTTTATTCCTCAGTTACAAACCGGTGTGCATTTTCAAGGTACATATACACTTGACACTTTGCGTATTAAACTGAAGAATGAACAGATTGTTGAACTTGGCAATGTTTTTACAGAGATCGAAGTCTTTGAAGATGTTTTCAAGTATTCAATTGAAGGCAGAATAAGAATCAAAGACTATGTTGGTGGCATAGAAAAATTTATTCTTACGGGCGGTGAAGAAATTGCCATTCGTGCATTAAAACCAAATGGGCAAAATGAAATTATTCTTAGCCGTGACGATTTAATTGTCACTCATTTATCGCCAGTTGTGTTTACTCAAAACAATGATCGAACATACGATTTATTTTTTAAGTCAAAGTCTTCAGTTAATTCAATGAAGAAAAAAGTATTTAAAAGTTTTGGTTCAGATCGTAGTTTGTCAAGTGTGGTCAAAAAACTTTTTTCAGAGATTGATACTTCTACATCAAATCTCACAATTACTGATAGTGACATATTTTTAAACAATGCTTATGTTTGCCCAGGTAAAAGACCACTAGACGCAATCAACATGTTAGCCAAGAGAGCATGTGTCAATGGTGATTATTTTCTATTCTTTGAACGATTTGCAAGAAATCCATCAGAGAATTTTACTCATGTGTTTATCGGTTTTAATACACTTAAAGATTTTTGGTCAAAAAATGCATCTATACCAAAAATTACTTACGAACCAAATGTAAGCAAAGTTAAATACATTGATGAAACTGAAAGCGAATCAAATGTTTCTACATTTTATGTAAGGCTAGAACAAAACTTTGATCATATGGCATTTACAAAATCAGGTTTTTACAATTCAAGAATTCGTACACTTGATTTAATTAATCAAAATTATTCAGATACAAAGATTGACTACATTAATGAATCTGAAGATAATCTCAAAACAATTTATGACAATCGCTTTATTGATAGCAAAAATATTTTTGCAAAATATGATTCTACAACAATTGAAAGACTAATTGTAAAACCAAGAAGCGATGCAATTACAAATAAAAATGAATGGTTAAAGTATGATACATATGGATCAGTATTGAATAGCGGTATCAGAGTTGTGGTGCAAGTTTCTGGTGCAACAAATAAAATTTCTGCTGGTAGTCTTGTTGAATTAAGCATACCAAGTCAGGCATCAAAAACAATTCGTTATGAAAGCCCAGTACCACACGAAGATCAAGTTTATTCTGGCAAGTATATGGTAACTGCCGCTAGACATTATTTAACACCTAAATCGTATAACAAAACTTTAGAATTAAGTCGTGGATCACTCAGATTTGATATTGACACACTTGTTGATAGATTTTCTGCGGCAGAAGCAATCTAAGAGAATAGATGATGAAACTTTCATTTTCAGAATATGTACAACAGACTGATTACGAAGCCTATCAGTCGCTATTAGAAAAACTTATCATGTACAACAATGGTAAGAGATATGGGCAGATTGTTTTTCTAGCAGGCGGTGCTGGATCAGGTAAAGGTTTTGCAATCGACAAATTTATGGAAGGCGACAAATTTAAAGTTCGTGATGTTGACGAATTGAAACTTGCATTTCAAAAACTCAGTCGCCTAGATAAGTTTACCACTCAACAATTGCTTGACAAGTATGGTCAAAATTTAAGTGTGAATGATAAAGACTTGGTTCAAAAAGAAATGACCGATAAAGGCATTAACCTGAACCGCCTTGATCTGAAAAATCCAACGCATGTTTATTTGTTGCACACATTGGTTCGTGCGACAGGTGCAAAAAATAAAACACTTGATTTGATTTTGGGTGATGCTAAAGAAGGCACACTACCAAACATTCTTTTTGACACTACATTTGCAGACATGGATGACATGAATAATTACATACCTATGTTACTTAAGGTTGGCTATCAACCAAAAGACATTCATGTGACTTGGATTCTTACCAACTACGAAATTGCAATTCAAAACAATGCAAAAAGATCAAGAGTGGTACCACAAGACATTCTATTGAAGACACATCGTGGCGCTGCAAAAACAGTAGTCAATTTGGTCCGTACAGGATTTCCAAGAGAAGTCGATGGCGGAATCTATGTTGTTCTCAACAATCCAGAGAACACCATGTTCATTGTCAATCCAAAAACAGGTGAACACTATAAAGACATTAAGGGCAACAAAGTCGTTGGTGACTTTATGTACCTTACATTGAAAAAGCCAGGCAAGCAAATTACAAACAATGCTGAAGTAAAGAAACAATTATACGCTTGGATTAAAAGTAATGTTCCAGAAGACGCATTAGACACAAAAGACTTGGACAATCTATGAAAACATTCAAACAATACATTAGCACTCCTGCTTCAATCGATGAGTGGGAAGAAGATGTTTACGGACCAGAGATACTTGAAACACTCAAGCAAGTCGATGGTCGATGGGCATTGGTTTCAAAGAAAACTGGAAAACCTCTTGCATACTACAAAGGTGAAGGCAAACCATCAGATGAATGGGTTGCTGATCAAGAAAGAAGAATTCAGTATTTCAAACATAAAGGTTAATCATGTTTCTTGGTAAAGATGGGTTTGTTTGGTGGATTGGAGTTGTTGAAGACATCAATGATGACCTTCTTCTAGGCAGAGCGAAGGTTCGTATTTTTGGTTATCATCCTGAGTATTCTTCTGGTCGTTTAGATACCAGCGACTTGCCATGGGCGTACACAATCATGCCTACAAATATACCTAACGCATATGCAAGACCAGAGTTAGGTGATTGGGTATTTGGTTTCTTCTTAGATGCAGACGAAGCAGAAGAGCCAGCGATTTTAGGCTATCTTCCAGGAGTACCAAGCGGCACAGGTTCTTTTGGTCGCTATAAAAAAGAACGAAGAAACTTTTACAATACTGCCGCAAATACTGCAAACAGTTTTTCAATTACCACAAGATCAGGTCACACACTTGATTTCCAAGATTCGGTTGGTTCAGAAGCAATTACGCTAACACACAAAAATCGAAACACCTTTACAATGTCAGCCAATAGCGACATTACAATTAGGCATCAAGCATCGTCAAATGGTATCATAAATATTCAAAGAGGTTCATCGTCAATTCAAATGTTTGCAAATGGCAATATTCAATTGAGTGCGCCTTTGGGAGATATCATTGTAAGTGGCAATGGAGGATCATACGGAATTACACAAAAGTTTTTTAATCTTGATCAAATCAATGCATCACAGAATACACAAATTGAGGTAGCAAAAACACTTCCGGAACCATAATGAAAGGCTACACAGTTATTTTAGTCACATGTCAACAGAATGTCAACTTTTTAAAGGATTATTACCATGACCAATCACGAAACGCTAGTAAGTTTGTTTGACACATACTTGAAAGAAAATGAGAAGTTTACCGATAAAGGTGTAAAAGCCGCAGGCACAAGAGCAAGAAAAGCACTTGCTGAATTCACAAAAGCCGCTAAAGAACGAAGAAAAGAAATTCAAGATAGCAAAACTACCGAAACAAAAGAATAAATAGTCTATCATGGCAGAACAAGTATTTTTTAAAGATGTGCCACTCATTTTTCGTATAAATCCAGTCACATATGATTTGTCGCTGGCAAAAAACGAAGAAGCAGTCAAAAAGGCACTTATTAATCTACTCCGAACAAAGATTGGAACGAGACCGTTTCGACCAACATTTGGCGTGGACCTAGATCGTTACTTGTTTGAAAATGCTGATTATGATACAGAAATTGAAATTAACAAAGAAATTGCAAGAGCAATCACAGAACACGAACCAAGAGTTCAATTGATTTCAATTGAATCTACTTTAAATGAACAAAATGGAATTAAGGTTGTAATTACATATCGTGTGACAGGTTTCAATAGAGTTCAAACAGTCGAAACAACCGTTACTACAAGAGTAAGATAAATGGCGACCCCTACAAATTTAAGAGTTGATGAGTTAGACTTTGAAACCATCAAAGAAAATTTAAAATCATTTCTCAAACAACAAGATCAATTTCTTGATGTAAACTTTGATGCCTCTGGCATTAATATTTTACTTGATGTTCTTGCATATAATACTTACTACAATGCAACATATTTAAATCTTGCCGCTACTGAAAACTTTCTTGCAACTGCACAAAGAAGAAACTCTGTAGTTAATCTCGCAAGAAGTTTAAATTATATACCAAGATCAAGATCATCTGCAAGAATTTATGGCACAATTACTGTTACCGCAACTGGTTCTCCAACCAGTGTTGACTTGCCAAGATACACAAGATTTGAGGGCATAGTTGACGGCACCACATATGCTTTTTTGACACCAGAACCAGTTTCGCTTTTTAATACAACTGGTAGCACATATCAAGAAACTGAGGTTGAATTAGTTCAAGGGCGTTTTGCTACAGAAAGATATGTTGTCAATCCAAACGATCCAGATCAAAGATTTTTAATTAATAACGCAAATGTTGATACATCAACTATTCAAGTTCGTGTTCAAACTTCTTCATCTGATGCAACAACTAGAGTGTTTATCAATCCAGAAAATGTAGTTGAAGTTACAGGAACAACGCTTGCTTATTTTCTAGAAGAAGTTGAAGACGGAAAATTTGAATTGGTTTTTGGTGACAATGTTGTTGGGCGTGCATTAGATGCAGGCAACATTGTTGAAATTGATTACATCGTTTCAGATGGTGCAGATGCTAATGGTGTTTCAAATTTAACTTTAGTTAGCACAGTTACAGGCGTAACCAATGCAACATGGATTGCAGAAGGTCCAGCAACAGGCGGTGAGGAAAGAGAATCACTTGAGCGTGTGCGATTTAATGCACCAAAGTTTTATACTGCACAGAATAGAACAGTTACCGCAGAAGATTACCTATCACTTATACTTAGACAACCCAATGTAGGCTCTGCCGCAGTATGGGGTGGCGAAGACAATGATCCACCACAGTATGGTCGTGTGTTCATTGCAATTCGACCAACAACAGGTGTTGCACTTACGCAGTTTGAAAAAACTGCAATTATTGACACGGTCGTTAAACCAAAGAAAATTCTTACAGTACAAACAGAAATTGTTGATCCAGAATTTACTTACTTACAAGTTACTGCAAATGTGAAATATGATCCAAGACTTTCAACAGTTACCGGCGAAAGTTTGAAGTCATTAGTCATTGATACAATTAAAAAATACAATGATGATGATCTTAATCAATTTTCAAAATACTTTCGTTATTCAAAACTTACAAAACTTATTGACAATACCGAAAGATCAATTCTCAACAATACAATTTCAGTTCGTTTGAGAAAAGAAATACCAGTTCAATTGGGCGTTGGTACACGATACGAAATTAATTTTTCAAATCCAATTAACTCAGTTACAAGAGGGCGCCCTGCCACATTCCCATATGGTATTGCTTCTCAGATCGTATCAAACTCATTTACATTTCAAGGGCAAACAAATTGCTTCTTAGAAGAAAACAACGGAATTGTTCGTATCTATCGTATTGTTCGTACTGACATTGTAGGTGTTGCACAAAATATTGGAACAATTGATTACACTACAGGAAAAATTATTCTTACAAACTTTGCACCAGATGCTTTTGCAGACGGTGGTACTACACTTAGAATTAATGTTGTACCAGCAGAGTTAGACATTCTACCACTTAGAGGGCAAATTCTTGTCATTGAAGACACCGACATTACAGTAAACATTACAGACGATACACAAATCAGTTTAGTTAGAAGATATAGTTAGAAGATAAACAAGATGGCAAAAGGCGATTCAAATCCTTCATTGAGTTTAGATACTCTTTTTCCGACTTTAAGCGATGAGAGTTTTCTACAATTTCTAAAGGATTATTATAGATTTTTACAGAGTACTAAACTTACTCTTACAGATGTTTCAGGAACATTTGTAAAAGGTGAGGTGATTACTGGTGCCGATAGCAAAGCAACAGGTACAGTATTTTTTGTAGGAACAAATGAAATTGTTGTAGTGATGAATACTGAGTTGCCTCTTGATTCAACAGAGGTGATTACTGGCTCAACATCTGGTGCTACTGCAACAATCAGTTTAGTTAAAGACAATGTAATTCGTGAATCTGCAAGACTTAAAGATGCTCGTAGTCAATATGTTTCTGGCGATGAGTTCTTTCAACTTTTAAAAGATGAAGTCAATAGTGGATATCCATCTACATCTCAAGCAGATCGTAGACTTCTTTACAATCGCATTCGTGACCTGTTACAATCTAAATCTACTGAAGAAGCATATCGTTTTCTATTCAAAGCATTTTTTGATGAAAACATTGAGATTCGTTTTCCAGGCGATGACTTGCTTCGTGTATCAGATGGTAAATTTGAAAAGACAAGTCTGATTCGTGTTATTCCAACAAACACAAATGCGTTTCCTATTGGCGGAATTTTTGATTTTCTCAATAAAACAATTCGTGGTCAAACATCTGGTGCCGTTGGTACAGTTGTTAACATTTCAATTTCATTTCTTGGTGGTGTACAGTACGCAGAATTTAACTTAAAACTTGTTTCTGGTGAATTTGAAGCCGGCGAAACTGTTGCAGATGTTTTGCAATCAAGACTTTCTACTGAAGTCTTTGGTATCATTGGCGACATTCAAATTAACGATGGCGGTTCTGGATATTCAGTTGGTGAAGCAATTACAATTACTGGTGATGGTGCTGAAGCAACCGCAGAAGTTTCATCAATTAGTACGGGTCCAATCAATAAGATTTTAGTCAATGTTCCTGGATATGGATATCGACTAAACACAAAAGCCTCAATTAATAATACTGATACTGCTGGCGCAAATCTTCAAATTGCAGTTACTTCTATTGCAAACACATATACTGTAACTGATGGTGCCAATACTTATACAGTAGGTGATACTAGCAGAATTCAAATTGTAAATCGTGGTTTTGGTTATCAAAGATCGCCAGTTATTACACTTGTTGATTCAACAATTCAATCTATTGGTCTTCTTTCAGAAAGACTGATTACAATTGCAAACTCTGGTACAGATTATGCAGTTGGTGAAATACTTACTTTCACTGGTGGTTCTGGCAATAGTGCCGCAGGGCAAGTTGCTTCTGTTGGTAACACCGCACCTTTCGGTGAAGAAAATATTTTGTTTGAAGACGATTTTGTTTTAACACAAGAGCAAGAAGTCAATGGTCTTAAAAGTGCAATCAAATCTGAAGATTGGGGAAATCTAGGATCAATTTTACGAATTGAACTAACCAACTTAGGTATCGGATATCTATCTAATAATCTTCCTACTCTTACACTTGAATCTGCAAACACAGTAAGTGGAGCAAATGCATCATTTACAGTTAATGACATTCAAGGTGTAAGTGCAAATGTTGAAGTTGACATTGCAAATAACGCAGTAGGCATTGGTTCAATTCGTGAAATTAGTATTCGAAATCCAGGTATTAATTTTAGTTCTGCTAATGTTAGCGCAAATACAGTTGGCGATGGCAATGCAAACCTTGAAGCAATTATCTCTGGTTTAAATGTAAACCGAGGATTCTTTACTAACGATGATGGTAAAATTAGTTTCAAAATTATTCAGGACTCATTCTTCTATCAAGACTTCTCTTATGTTATTCGAAGCGGTCTGATTATTAATGCCTATCAAGAGTTAGTAAAAGAAACTGTTCACCCGGCTGGTCTTGAGTTCTTTGGTGAGATTGTTATTACATCTATTATTGCTCTTACCGCAGAATTTAAAAGTCAGATTGATCAATCACCACGCCCACTTGCACTCAGCAGTTTCCTTTCATTGTATCCTGTTGGTGTTAATCTTCCATTTGCTGGAGCAATTCGTGAAGTTGAAATTACGCCAGAGTTTATTGATCAAAAAATTAAACCACGCATATCTAAGTTCTTGAAACCTTCTGGTGCAAGTGACGATAAAAACTTAAGCATTCGTGAAATTGCATTTGAAAGAGGTATTAGTGTACCTGCTGAGTTTAGTGCTAAAGAAATTGTTAATAAATTACATCTCTATATTGATGTTGCTCTATTCCCAACATTCAGCGATGTTGCTACTGATACAATTCCAATAATACCAGTCGAACTAGATTACATTCTTTCTGGTATCAGTAATATTATTGATACGCACAGAGAGTATCAAATTGAAATTGCACCAATTCGCATGGAGCAACCTCTTGCGGTTCGTGATTTCAATGTAAGAGAAATTGAGATCGTTAAGAATATTGATGCCGCAGTCAATATTGATGATGTTAAAACTCAAACCACATTTCTTAATGCTGATCAATACGGCGAAACTCCACTTTCTTTCTTTGCAGAAAGTTTAATTTCTAGTTTATCTGGAAATACATTCTTAGACTTTACTGGATTTGAAACTCCAGTTCAAACATTCTTTAGAAGAATTGACACTCAAGGGCTTGAGGTTGATATTGAATTGGTTTCAACCGATCTCAAAGCACAGGTTATTGATTCAACATCTTTTGGCACCGAAAAAGAAGTGCCATTGTTTGTTTCTGTACCACTTATTCGTTCATTTGTTGATGAGATTGTCAACCGACTTGAAATTCATTTAGATGTTTCTGCACAAATTGTTCTTAACGATGTACAGATTCTTGAAACTGCAATTAGTGATGTTGTCATTCAAATATTTTCTATTGCACAGGATAAAATTAAATACGATGATATTCTTATCTCGCAAATTGCATCAGAACAAATTTCTGCTTATGCAAGCACAAGATTTAAAGATACATTTGTTATACCATTAAGCCCAGCAAGAACACATCAAAAAGTTGAGGTTGACATTGAACTTCCTCTTGTCACAGTTGCCGCCAATCTGGAACCATTTAGAATCTTTGTTGACAGATTGCGTTTGCCATCTTTGGATACTGGCGTTACAATTATTGATGCCACACTTGCATTTGAAGGCACAACTTATGAAATTGAAATGCGTCCACAGTTTGTTCAATTTGCACCAACACCAATTCCACAAACTACTGGTAGACTGAAGAGATTAACTTACATTCTACCTCCAGTTACGGCTACAATACCAAACATCTATGAAGTAATTAAGATTCAACCTAAACTTGATATTGCGCCAATTCCAAGAATGAAACTTGAAATTGATGTACCACCTGGATTTACATCACCATTTAAAGGTGAGTATGCTGACATTCCATTGAGTGTGTATGGGAATGAGCAAATTGCATCAATCGCCGAAGATACTTTCCAAGATGTTGGAATAATTTACCGATATCAGTCATTGTCTAGAGTAGACTTTGATTATGAGATTGAAATTGTACCACAAACAATTGATCTTCGTATGGCATTCTATAGTGAAATCTATACAATGACCAATCGTGTGCATACTACAGAAATTGATATTCAGTCTGAAATTGATGTTGCACCAACAATTTCTACAAGTATTACTTATACAGTAGAATCACCTCTCATTGATCAAGCACTCATTGGTGTTCTCAACTTCAACATTCGTGAAATTGAAATTGTACCACAAACAATTGATCTTCGTATGGCATTCTATAGTGAAATCTATACAATGACCAATCGTGTGCATACTACAGAAATTGATATTGTTTCTAGAGCAAATGTTTCAGTAATTACGCCACAAGAAGTTATCATTAATTATGTGATCGCACCAGATGCAATTGATGTAGGAAATTCTGTTCGTGACTTTAACATTCGTGAGATTGAGATTCAACTACTCATAGATTCACGCATGAGATTCTATTCAGAAATTCTCACTATGACTAACCGTGAGATGACGATAGAGTTGAAAGTGTTCTCTGGACCAATAGATGTTTCTACAAGACATGGAAGAAGCATAGATGTAAATTACAGTCGATATGCTGATATTCCAATTTTTGAAGTTCAAAATGATCTTATTTCAACATTTATTACGCTAAGTGTTGATTCATCTACAATTACTGTTGACGATGATCAAATTACTGTTGACGATGAGATTACATTTAATACAGTACCGCAAAATTCATTTGTTAAACAAATACCATCAACATACTATGAGATTGAAATTCAACCATTGAAAGAAGTTGTTTCATTCTCAGATGTTGCAACATACGACCGTGAAATTCAACTTGAAATTTCTTCATTTAATGAGACCGTTTCAAGCGTTCAAACTCTACCTATAAATAGAGTTATTGAAAATGATCCTTTGTTTGTTGGTCTTACACAAGGAGAATTGACACTCAGCCAAGAAACAAAAATTGATGTAATTTTAGGTTCTAAGTACAAAGGTTCGTTAATAGAATCTTTACAGAATCAGTCCATTGATGAATTGTCTAATGCAACATTTGAAGATTACATTCCACTTGGAAAAGCAAACTTTGTTCAAAAATATCAAACATACGCAGAAACTCCAATTAGAACCGTTGAAAATGAAGAATTGGAAGATTATGGAAATGGAAGCGTTATCTTTACAGACATATTTACCAATCGAAACATCGGTAAAAATGTGTTTGCAAATGGTACAGTAACATTCTTGGATCCAGGATTCGCAGAAAGCAGAATCGTGAATCTTTCCGGTGACCCAATTACTCTTTTTGAAGCAAATACATTCTTAGACAGTACTGGTTCAAATACATCGGTTTTTGGTACGAACACAGAATTCTTGTCAGACTTTAGAGAAGGCGGAACACTATTGACCGATACCGAGAAGTTCTTTGTTAGATATCTTGCAAACAACCAATATCTGGAGATTAATGTGAATCCAGAAGAAAATTATAATGATGTATCGGTTTACCGAGAGTATTTCATATAAATAAACTGAAACAAACCAAAGGTAGTTTTTTCATATAAATAAAAGAGATTGCCAAACACCCTATTTTAAGGAGATAAAATATGCCAGCAATTGCAACCAGTAAATTCAGAGTACATAACGCAGAACAGTTTCTAGAAGCGTTTTCTGAAGCCGCTAACACAATTATGTACCTCTACATTGGTGGTACAAGTCCATTCGCAGACGATTTTAACCCACCAACACCAACCAACTCTACCGCAAACATTGAGTTCATTCCTTGGAGAGATACAATTGCGGCAAAGCGTATTCAGTCAACCGATGTGGTTCATGTTATTGACCGCTATGACTGGACTACTGGTACTGTTTATGACCAGTATGATGATCAAGACACAGACATTCTTGATGATGACTTCTATGTTCTCACCGATGACTTCAATGTGTACAAGTGCTTGTTCAACAACGGTGCTTTGACTTCTACAATCAAGCCAACAGGTACTTCAACTTCTGCCGCAACACTTGCTGACGGCTACAAGTGGAAGTATATGTACACAATTTCAACTTCAGACGCTTTGAAGTTTTTGACAAACGATTACATGTCTGTTCGTACAGATAACACCGTTTCAGGTGCCGCAGTTGATGGCGGTCTTGACACAGTTCTTGTAACTGCTGGCGGTTCTGCATTTGCTTCAGCACCTACAGTTGCTATCGTTGGCGATGGTACTGGTGCTACTGCTACTGCAAACATTACCTCCGGTGCAGTTTCTTCAGTTACAATTACTGCCGCAGGTTCAGGTTATACCTTTGCTCAAGTTTCCTTCTCAGGTGGCGGTGGTTCAGGTGCCGCAGCCAGAGCAATTCTACCTCCAAAAGGTGGTCATGGTAAAAATGCAATTGAAGAACTTGGTGGCAAGTTCATCATGATCAATGTGCGCTTGGATGGTACTGAAGCAAACACAATCTCTACTGCTAACGACTTCCGTAAGATCGGTTTGATTCGTGACCCATTTGAGTTTGGCACAGGAACCCGTGGTCTTGCGACAAACTATCGCCAGACATTTCGTTACACAGTTGCAGACGCTAACGCTTCATTCTCACTTGATGAAACTGTTACTTCTGGTTCTAATACCGCTACTGTCGTTGAGTGGGATAACACTAACAAGCATCTCTTTGTTAACATGCCACTACCACTTGCATTTGCAAACGGTGCTACTGTAACAGGTGGTTCTTCTGCCGCAACTGGTACAATTAGCGCAATTAGCAACCCAGGTCTTGCACCATATACAGGTGATGTTCTTTATGTTGAAAACAGAAGCCCAATTTCAAGAGCGAATGACCAGATTGAGGATGTAAAACTCGTTATTGAATTCTAAATTTGGTTGTTTTCAGTTTAAAGGGTAAAGGGTGATATGTCAAATCCCGGTGGTGTAGATTTAAATATTGGTCCATACTTTGACGATTATGATGAAGATAAAAAGTATGTAAGAGTTCTCTATAGACCTGGTCGAGCAGTCCAGGCTAGAGAACTCACACAAATGCAGACTTATCAGCAAAAGCAGATTCAACGCTTTGCTGAATACTTTTTTAGTGAAGGATCAATTGTTGATGGATGCGAACAGAGTTTAGACTTAAGAATGGAGTATGTAAAACTTCAAACTGAGTTTAACTCTGTTGAAGTTGATATTGATGAGTTTGTCGGTCAAAGAGTTGTAGGTGCGAACACTGGTTGCCGTGCCTATGTTGGTCTTGTCTCCGAACTTGAAGGCGAAGATCCAAAAACTCTTTTCATCAACTATGAATCAACTGGCTCTGTCATTCTAAGTGTTGCCGCTACCGGATCATTTATTACTTTAGGTAATACCATCACATTTAATTCTGGCAATAGCGGAATTATCAAAGCATTCTATCAGGACCCACTTACATCCGAATTTAGAGTATTCGTTGGTGATCTTGTGGGTTCTCCTGATACTGTTCCATTTACTGCAAACACACAAGGTTCTAATGGTGGCATTATTACTATGAATGTGGGTGCGCTTTATGATAAGAGAACATCTTCAAAATTTGAAAATAACGAAAGAGTTTTTGTACTCATTGATGACATTGCAGATTCTCCAAATACTGCATACGCAAATACTGTAACATCTAGAGCAACCTTCACAATTGTAGATGAAGGGCTTGCTACACAAGAAACATTTGAATATGGTTCCAAATATACAATTGCTGATGGAACAATCTATGTGGCTGACCACTTTGTTAAGCATGATAGTCAAACAATTGTTCTTGACAAGTATACAAACAAGCCATCATATAAAGTTGGTGTAATTCCAGTTAAAACATTTATTGATACTGTTGATGATCAAACACTTCTTGACAATGCACAAGGCACACCAAACTTCCAAGCACTTGGCGCTGATCGACTTAAAATTGATACTGTTCTTGCAAAAGTAGAAGTTGATGCAGTAACAGACGAATCAGAATTTGTACCAATCACCGAAGTTATCAATGGTAGCATTGCAAAGAAATTTACAGAGCAAGTAGAAAGCAAATTAGAAGATGCACTTGCTAAAAGAACATTTGAAGAATCAGGAAACTACACACTTTCTGATCCAAGAATTTTTATTCGTGAACATCTAAGAATCAATGACAACGGTGGTAAGTTTACTGTTGCAGAAAATGGCAACAATCAATTGCTTGTCATTGAAACTGATCCATTTGTTTCTTATGTCAAAGGATATAGAAACGAACTTCTCACGAAAATTTTTACACCAGTACGAAAAGGTACTGACACACAGTATGTTGAACAGGTAAAAACTTCAATTATTATTGGTAGTTACATTCCTGTTAAAGAACTTGTTGGCACATGGGACTTCATGGAATCAACAAAGATTGATCTTTACGATACTGCACAACAAGCAATTTCAAATAATAGTTTTAGTTCCACAACACTTACTGGAACAAAAATTGGTGAAGCAAGAGTGAGAGCAATTGAGTATGTGTCAGGTACAGTTGGTACTGCTGATGCAAAATATGATTTATACATCTATGACATTGCAATGAATCAAGGCAAGAGATTTCAAGATGTTCGTGCATTCTATGATACTGGCGGTAGTTTTCCAAATCGATTTGCTGATGTGGTCGTTGATACATTGGGTAATGCGACACTTAAAGAAACTGCATTTGAATCATCTATTTTTAAACTTCCATACACTGGTATTCGAACAATTCGTGATGACAATAACAATGTAGAATCAGGATTTCAATTTAGAAAAGAATTTCCTGCAAACTTTAACGGCTTTGGTGCAGTAACACTTGCTACCACAGACTTGAATGAAACATTTTCTTCTGGTGCAACTGAAGGGCTTAAGAATACAAATTATCTTGTAATACCAACAAATACTGCAAACACTAGCGCACTTACTGGTACTGCGAATGTAACAAGCGGTAGCACTACAGTTTCAAGTTTACCTGGTGCAACAACATTATTTACAACACAATTTCAAGTTGGTGATGTAATTCGTGTTGGTTCACAAGACAGAATTATTACTTCAATTACAAATAGTGCTGTTTTGACTGTTGCTTCAGCATTTTCATCAACACTAAGCAATCAGCCAATTTACAAAGTATTTCCTGCTGGGCGCCCAATTAAACTTTCAGGCATTGGATCAACTGGCGCTAATAGAACAGTATTAACAGGTTCTCCACCACAAACAGTTGACATTGATTTAAAAGAAACTGGGCTAATTACTAGCATTGGTTCAGGTTTTGCCGCAAGAGTTTCAGTAATTATGGATCGTGCAAATGCAAGAGAAACTCGTAAAACACTTAACGCAAGCCGTGAAGTTCAAATCAATCCAAACACACATCCAAATGGGCTTGTTGGTCCATATGGATTAGGATATGGTGACATTTATCAAATTCGTGCAGTTTATCAATCAAGTGGTTTTGGTGTAACTGCAACAACAAGCAATACAGATGTTACAAGTTTATATACTCTTGACAATGGTCAAAGAGATACTTCATACGAACACGGAACAATTACACCAAACATTGGTATAAAACCAACAGGAAATCTTCTTGTTGTTTTTGATCACTTTACACACGATACTTCACAAGGTATTGGATATCTTTCATTTGATTCGTATCCAGTCAATGATATTACAACAACAAGTACAACAATTCGAACTGAACAAGTTCCTTCTTATCGATCAATTAGAACTGGTGAATTGTTTAGTCTTCGTGATTGTCTTGATTTTAGACCAATCAAAGCGGCAGCCAGCCCAAACACCAATCCAATTGATACTGGAGCATATCAGATTCCAACTGGTGGCTTACACTTTCCAACACCAGCATCAAACTTTGATTCAGACTTGATTTATTACAAAGGTAGAAAAGCAAAACTATTCATTGATGAAAATGGTGCGCTGGGAATCAATGATGGTTCTCCTGGCTATCCTCTTTCATCTCCACCACCATCAATTCCAGACACACTAGAATTAGCAGAGATTACAATTCCTGTTTATCCATCTCTTGCGACTGATATTCGTATTGATTCTTATAAGAATCGTAGATTTACAATGCGTGAAATTGGTAGAATGAATAAGCGTATTGAACAGATTGAATACTACGCAACACTTAGCGAACTAGAAAAACAAGCGCAAACTAAAGTTGAAGTTGACAACGATGGATTTGATCGTTTCAAAAATGGTATTCTTGTAGATTCATTCAGAGGGCATAACATTCATGATGTGTTTAATCCTGATGGCAACAGAGTTAGAATTGATACTAGAGGAAATTACGCTACTGCCTATGCAAACAATGAGGTTCAAGTAGAACTTGTTTTAAATGAAGGATCATCTACAAACTTTAAAAAGACACCTGGTAGAAAAGTATATGTAAACTATACTGAACAAGATTTCATTAATCAGCCATTTGCTTCTACAACAATCAACCTTGCACAAGAACTTACATTTACTTGGTCTGGTGACATGACAATTGTTCCAGCAACAGATAACTGGATCGATACAACTTTTAGACCAGAGGCAAACTCAGTAGTAGACTTAACAGGTATTACAGATAACTTTAGAGCATTGACAAATTCTTGGAACACCGTTGTTGCCCCACATCTAAGACATTGGGTTGGTGAAACTCCTGTTACCACAGTCACATCAACAACCGGTAGTAGTAGAAGTGGTACTTTGGTTACTGACTTTCGAGATACAAGAACAGTTACTACACAAAACCAAACACTCAATGAAATTCAAGCAAACTTTACACTTGCTAATGAGGCAATCAATTCTGTAACCGAGCGTGTAGCAGATATTAGTGTCAAGCACTTCATGCGTCCAAGAGATTTTGTGTTTATTTCACAAGGTATGAAAGATGGTGCAAAACTTTATGCGTTCTTTGATGGTGAAGATGTAACTGCAAATTGCGCTCAAATCACATTAAAAACTGGTGCTGATGTAAATAGTTTGTTTAATCTATTTGATACAAATGGTATTCTTCAGGCTGATGCATCAAAATATACCCGTGGTGCTCTTAATGATCTTACTGTAAGAAGCAACATAGTAATTGGTGTCTTTAGAGTTCCAGAAGGAAAATTCTATGTTGGTCAAAGATCATTTAGATTGACCGACAGCCCAACAGACAATGTTTCAGAAGCAAGCACACTTGCAACACAATCTATTTTTGCACAAGGTACATCTGTTACAAAAGGTTATGATGTTGTCAATACAAGACCATTTACATTTAATGGTTTTGCAAATCAAACACTTAGGGGTGATGGCACAACAAGAAGAGTTACACTTAGAGATGAAACAACAAGAACAGTTCTTCGCCAATGGTATGACCCACTCTCACAAAGTTTCTATATTGATGAAGAAACATATCCAGAAGGTGTGTATGTTACTTCACTAGACTTGTACTTCAAAACAAAAGCACCAGACACCGCTAAGAAAGGTGTGACTTGCGAAATTCGTGAAATGCTAAATGGCTTTCCAACACGAAGCGTAATTGGTGGTGAAGTTGCAAGGCGAGAACACGATGAAATTAAATTAAGTAATAACAGTACTGCAAACACCACATTTACATTTGCAAATCCAATCTTCTTGCCTCCTGGTGTAGAATATTGTTGGGTTGCAAAACCTGATGGTAATGTGACAGACTTCAATGTGTTTGTTGCGACACTTGGTGAGTTTGACATTACCAATCCAGAAGTTAATCTGAGAATTACTGAACAACCAGCAACGGGTATGTTGTTTACCTCAGCAAACGATTTCACATGGATACCAAGACAGAATCAGGATGTCAAATTTAAATTAAGAACTGCAAGATTCAGCACAACGCCTGCGACTGTTGTTCTACAGAACAAGCCATGGGCAAATACTGGTGGAAATTTTTCATATAATGCATATTCATTGAACATTGAAAATCTAACAACACCAAAATCAAATATTATATTTGAAGGTAGAACTGCTGATGGATCATTTACACTTAGCACATTCAATGGTGTGAAGAATCTTGAACGCATTCAATTGCCAGCAATCCAACTGCTTGCAAATACGGATAATGAAATATCAAATCTTCCTGTAGATAAATCAATTACTGTAAGAGCAACAATGGTTACGCAGAATGCCAATGTATCTCCATATATTGACTTAGAGAGAATGCGTACTTATTTGGAACAAACCATTGTTAATAATTCAACCTTTAATCAATTAACTGGAACAGTATTGTATGATTCTAGTGGTAATAATATTGTTGCTGGTGTTGGCACTCAATTTACTACTGAAATCGATGTTGGTGAATACGCATTGTTTGGTGAAGAATATCGTCAAATTGCATCTGTTACAAACAACAATCATCTTACAGTTAAAAATAACTTCACAACAAATGGTTCTGGCGTTACTGTTATTAGTAAAGCAGAAGAAAATCCAACAGGACCATATTCATCTCTTACACGATATATTACCCGTGTGGTTGAATTAAATGACGGATTTGAAGCGGCTGACATTGTTGCATATCTTGGTGTTAATCGACCACCAGGTACTAACATTAAAGTTTACTATAAAGTATTGAGTGAAAGTGATACCGATCCATTTGACTTTAAATTCTACAATGAAATGACACTTGATGGTACATCTACAACCAATCAAGATGCCTCAACATACAATGAAGAAAAATACATTGTTCCTACCTCTAAGAAAACTGGTGGTTCTAGACTTCTAACTGGTAGAGTTTCAATTACAAATGGCTCTGTAGATGTTGTTGGTGCAAACACAGTCTTCCTAGAACAGTTACAAGTGGGCGCCGAAATTGCCGTTGGTACATCAAGACTTCAAAGACGCATTGCTTCAATTGTTAATAACACATTTTTGACAGTAGAATCTGCTTATGCAACAACTGCATCAAGTCAAGAGATTTATCGTATTCTAAATAACTCAATTGGATACACAACACCAGACGGCAGGTCGTTTAGTGGATTTAAATACTTTGCCATTAAGGTGGTATTCTTGTCAACCAACACGGCAGTCGCACCAAAAATTAAAGATTTACGAGTGATTGCCTTAGCATAAGATAAAAAGGTGTATAAATACATGAAACGATTAGAATTAAGAGAAAAAGTCTTAGGTTTCACAGAACGAGATGCTCATTCGAAAGCCTTGTTAAATACAGATATGAACGGATTGATAAAATACAAGATGCAAAAACAACGACACACAGAGAGTGTCCAAGAGTTTAATCGAATGAAAGAAGAAATTTGCGGTCTCAAAGACGATCTTTGTGAGATTAAGAAACTGCTTTTAGCAATCACAAACAAAGTTTAGATTACCCCTTGTCAACCAATTTTAGATAAGAGAGAGAGAAAATATGCCACAAACCCAAATTCAATTAACTAATACTTTCAATGAGTTTCGTTCAGCATATAACAATGCGGCGAACACAGTTGACAGTTTAGAATCTACGCTAAACACAATTACAGGTGGTGGTGGCGGAGCAGGCATTTCAGGTTCTACAATTACTGCAAATGTGTTAAATGCAAACAATATTATTCACAACGGACTTACTTCCACTCGCATTCCGTTTGCAAATGCAACGAGTTATCTCTTAGATGACGCCGATCTTACATATACAACCGGGACAAACACACTCAATGTTGCCAATCTAAATGTTACTACGGTTACAAGCAATCTTACAGTTGGCGGTGCAGACAAGGTTGTTGCAAATGCCACATCTGGTAATCTAAATGTTTACGGAAATGCAATTATTGGTAACAATCTAATTACTCTAAATGCAAACGGCGTTTATCAATCAACAGGAAATATTGCACTTTCTGGCGCAGTATCAAGAATTGATTCTTATGACATTCACGCAGAAAATCGAGTTGATGTTGGCGCTAATTTATTAGCAAGTTGGGCAACAACCGTAGATGAAGACCTTTCAATTCACCGCGTAATTTCGGTAGACGATGTTGATGCCGCAAGCGATCATGCAGTAGTCAATATTAACGATGGCGAAGATGCATATGCAGAATTTATTGCAATGAATGATGTGGGTAATAGCGCACAAGGTTGGGCTTCTATGGGTATTAACTCTTCTAACTATGCCGCAGCCCAATACGGTGTCACAAAAGCAGACGATGGCTACTTGCTCTATCAAGCACCAGAAGGCACAGTTCACTCTGGTGACTTAGTAATCGGTACTGGTGGTAACGGTACAGGCAACAAAATTCTTTTCTCAGCAAACGGCTTTGATGATCCTGCGAACAATACGCAGATGACCATTGATCCAGGCCTAAGAGTTCTTATTTCAATTCCTACTCAATCTTCAAACACTTCAACCGGTGCTCTTGTTGTAAATGGTGGTATTGGTCTAAGTGGTAACTTGAATGTTGGTGGTAATGTAGCGATTACAGGTACAATTACACTTGGCGGTGGCGGTAATACAGTTTCAACATCATCATTGACAGTTGATAGCCCAATCATTTTTGTTGGTCAAAACAACGCCGCAGACACATTTGACTTAGGTTTTGTTGGTGAATATACAGATGGTGTTGAAAAATATGCTGGTTTTGTTCGTGACGCATCCGACAACGGCACATTCAAAGTTTTTGCAAACACAGCCATTCTACCAGCAAACACAGTAGACTTTACTGATCCAAATCTAGTATATGCAACAGTCCAGGTTGGTGAAGCAAAAATTGTAAGCACTACTGCTTCTTCAAGCAATACGACAGGCGCACTTATTGTTACAGGTGGTGTTGGTGTTTCTGGCGACATTTACGGAAGTGGGCTTATTCGTGCAACAAACGATACTGCATCAACTTCAACATCAACTGGTGCGATTGTAGTTTCTGGTGGTGTTGGTGTCGCAGGCAATACACACATCGGCGGCGAACTTGTTGTTGCTGACGCAAGAATTACTGGTCTTCTCACAACAGAATCCGTTGCTGAAGTCACAAGCAACATTACAGGTAACGGAGTAACAACATTTAACTACGAAAGCGGTACTGTATTTGCAGTTACACCAACCGCAAACTTTACACCAAACTTTACAAATGTGCCAACAACTGTTTCCCGTGTTCATGCGATGACATTGATCATTACACAAGGCAGTCCAAAATATGATATTTCTGGTGTTCAAATTGCTGGTGTCGCACAGACAATTAAATATGCTGGTGGTATAACGCCAACATTTACCGCAAACAAAACTGAGATTGTTGTGTTCACTCTCATTCGAACAAGTGCTGGCGCTTGGACAGTTCTTGGTCAATTGTCACAATACGGTTAATTTGAAGGGGTAAATAAAAATGCCAATTTTCAGTTCGGCAGGTAAATCAGCAATCATCACCGGGCGTGGAGCATTTCACCCTGGTGTAGTTGGAAGTGATGCTCCAACAAGTAGTGCGGCGGGATCACTAGGAACATCCACGCTAAGTGGTAACTCAGTTAACATTGCTGGAGTTACACAAAATACTGTAAGTGGTGATAGAGATGTGATTGACCCATTCTTTAGCGGACCTTTTTTATTTACGGTTGCAAGCGGTTCTCTTCCTCCAGGATTTTCTCTTAATTCGGCTACTGGACAAATTACAGGTGCATATACAGTTGCTTCATGGAATGAAGATGCAACTTATAACTTTACCGTTCGTGCTATAGACGCAACAGGATTGCATGTAACTGATAGAGCATATTCTATTGCATTATCAGTACCTTTTGAATTTAAACAAATTTTGTCTAAAGGTTACATTGCAGGTGGGTACATTAATTCAATTCCATTTCGAAATGTTCATAGAATGACATATTCTACTGATACAACAGCAAACTTAAATGACTTAATTGGAACTGCAACACAATATACTGCGGGCGCATGTAGTAGAACAAGAGCATATTGCTTTGGTACCAACGATGCGGCGGGCGCGGGATCAAATAAAACTGAAGTTTTTAATATGAACACGGAAACGGCTCAGGCACACGCTGTGCCAAGAAATCACACAACATCTAAAGATGATCTTGCAACAAGTTGGGTCTTAAACGAAAGAGCATATTTATTTGGTGGCGGCAATGTCACAGTTGATAAGTATACATTTTCCACAGAAACTTGTGTTGCGCTAGGAGCCGCATCAAATAATGTTGGGGGCGAGCCCGCCACGGCTACAGGTACGGGTTCAACTCAAGGCGATAACACCACAGTTCTTGTTTGGGGCGGCACGGCTCTAAAATTTAACATGGGAACAGATGCGCCAAGTGCCGTACCTACATTCCCAGTAGTTTCTGGTCAGCAAAAAGGTATGCCAACAAAACTAGGTAAAGGCTACATGGGAAATGAAGGTAGTTATAATGGAGGTATTAATTTCCGTGTATGGACATTTGCAAGCGATTCATATACAACCGTAGCAAAACCAGGTATTGGTCAAGGTGGTATTAACCCTTATGGTGAGGAAAATATGGTCATGGGTCAAGTTTGGGGATATGTTATGGGCCACTATGATGGCGCACAAAAAACTGACTGTATAAAATTTATCTATCCAACAAATAGTGGATACTATATGGGCTTTGGTGCCAGCGCCGCAACGCCTGCTGGATTTAATGTCCCAGCGAATCCAGGTGCACCAACTGGATCTATTGGTGGAAGAAGTTCAGGAACTACACATTGGACTGAGTAATTTTAATTTATTATTTTTTGAGGAAAAAAACATGACAAGTTTGGTCGATAAAGATTTTTATAATTCGCTTTCAGACAGATATTTAAAAAATTCTAAATCATTAAAAAGTGAACAAGATTTAATACCATTAGGAGATTCAGATGTTGAATCTTTGAGTGATCATCAAAAAGATTTGTTGCAATATGCACACAATCGTGAATTTCAAATGACGAAGTTTAAGATGAATCATTTTGTTGGTGATGCTCAAGTAACTCCATTTGCAAAACTAAAGCAACTTATCATTGAACTTAGAGTTCGTGATGAAGGACTTATCAATTTAAATTTTGATAAAAGAAAAATTGAAACAGAGTGTAAAATTATTCAGAAAAAAATAAATGAAGAAACCGATGAATTAGAAAAAGAACTTCTTCAAATAGAACTTGAAAGAAAACAAAGAGTTTTAAAAATTAGCAGACAAAGATATGAAGATGTTTCAAAAGAAAGAGATCAGTTTTTCGAATTGATTGAAGAATTTAACAATTCACCAGAAGCATACCTACCTGATGGTAGAAAAATTATTGATGTAATGAGTGATCCAAAAGAAGAAGAAGTTTTAGAAGAACAACTTTGGACTGCAAGACTTGCCAAACAATCAGCCCTTGATATGGCAACAGGAGGAAGAATTGGTTTAGGAAATATGGAAGCAATTTCAAGTCTAAATAGAGAAAAACAGGCTGAGGTTTTGTTTTTAGCAAGTGATTATGGCAATCGTTTAGAGAGCGCA
>Ga0194133_10002454_pt1 | contig 28586 bp, 27 predicted proteins | sample TA2KigOf40mmetaG_FD_155448 | JGI IMG/M metagenome (GOLD analysis project Ga0194133, IMG submission 155448) | Freshwater microbial communities from Lake Tanganyika, Tanzania - TA2015055 Kigoma Offshore 40m | ecosystem: Environmental > Aquatic > Freshwater > Lake | place: Tanzania: Lake... | reverse complement strand
AGGGCACCGTCACCAAGATCACCTCCTTCGGCGCCTTCGTGGAGCTCAAGGACGGTATCGACGGCCTGGTGCACATCTCGCAGATCAGCGAGGAGCGTATCGACAAGGTGAAGGACGTCCTCAAGCCCGGCCAGGAGGTCACCGCCCGCGTGGTCAAGATCGACCGTGAGGAGCGTCGCCTCGGCCTCTCCATCAAGGCGGCCAACTACTCGGACGCGGAGCTGGCGGCGGAGACCACGGCCTACGAGGCCCTCAACCGCAGCGCCTCGAACGATATGATGAACCTCGGCGACATCCTCGACGAGGCCCGCAAGAAGGAGTGACGGCCCCCCGGCCTGCTGCTGCCCGGCCGCCCGCCTTCGCGGGCGGCCTTTTTTTGCGCCTCAATTGCGGCCCGCGGCGGGGGCGTCCGGGGGCGTCCGGCCCGCGGCGCGCTCGGCGTCGGCCAGCCGCTGGATGTGGCCGGTGAAGTCCGGGTCTTCCCCGGGCAGCAACTGGGGCAGGGCCTCGCGGAACTCCGCCCGCCGCAGCCACTCGCGCATATAGTCCTCCCACGATTGCCAGAGACGGGCGGTCTGCTTGTCCATCTTCTCCTCGTAGACGAGGAGGTAGGCGCGCTCAAAGAGGGAGACCAGAATGCCGAAGATGACGAAGCGGCGTTCCTTCTGCTCCGGGGAGAGCTCGTGGGTCGAGACCTCGCGCTGCAGCAGGTGCAGGTCCGAGTTCTCCAGCACCAGCTTGAGGAATTCCCGGTACTCGTCGGAAAGGCGCTGGAAGATCTCCTCCTGGTCATTCTGCCGCTCCCGGCGCTGCTCGTAGACGAACACCAGGATGGCCAGCGGCAGGCCGATCACGGTCACCAGATAGCTCAGCAGCTCCCAGGTCTGCAGCAGGTCCATGGCGGGAGGCGGACGCCCGGCCGCGGGAAGGCGAGCCCCCGGGCTCGCGGCTTGCCACCCGGGGGGCGCGCCGGTTCAGATGCCGCGATGAAGCGCCGCCAGCTCCGCGGCTTCGACCTCAAGCAGATCCAGGACGTGGCGCACCTCCTCGGCGTGGACGAGGTGGGGCGGGGCGCGTTCGCGGGCCCGGTGGTCGCGGCGGCGGTCGGCGTGACGCGGGAGTTCCTCGAGGGCCGCTGGGCCATCGGCCGGGGCGGGCGGGTCAACGACTCCAAGCTGCTCACGGCGGCCGAGCGCGAGGAGCTCTGGACGGAGTTTTCCGCGCTGGCGGCCGAGGGGGCCATCGTGCTCCGGCTGGGCGTGGCCTCGGTGGAGGAGATCGCCCAGCACAACATCCTCGGCGCCACCAAGCTCGCGATGCGCCGGGCGCTCGAGGCCTGGCAGCCGCCCGAGGCCTTCGCGGCGGACCGCGATGAGCCCGACCTGTTCTCCAGCTTCGAGGAGCGGCGCTCCTTCGCGCCCCCGGTCTCGGCCCGGATCCTCATCGACGGCCTGCGCCTGCGCGGCTTCCCGTATCCCCACGTCGCCTTCGTGCGCGGGGACGCGCGGTCCCTTTGCATCGCAATGGCCTCCGTGGCCGCGAAGGTTACCCGCGACCGTTTGATGGTGGAGCTGGACGGCCGCCATCCCGGCTACGGGTTCGCCCAACACAAGGGCTACGGCACCGAGCAGCACCGGGAGGCGGTCCTGCGGCTGGGCCGGTGTCCGGAGCACCGGGAGGCGTTCCTGCGGAAGCTGCTCGCGGAACGTTCCGATCCCGCGCAGATGAGTTTCCTCGAACCGGACGTCTGAGCCTTCCCGCCGCGCATTATGGCCGTCAAGAAACACTCCTCGCTCGATCGCGTCCTCGGCCGGCTCGACACGCTCGATTCGATCAACCTCGCCAACCTGGTGCAGCGCCTCGCCCGCGAGCGCGCGGTCTTCGAGGAGATCTTCAACACGCTGCAGGAGGGCATCCTGGTCATCCGCGATGACGGGGCGATCGAGTACGCCAACGCCGCGGCGGAGCGGCTGGTGGGGCAGGGGGGCCAGGAGGTCACGGGCCAGACCCTCTGGCGGCTGGTGCCCGGGTTGCGCAGCTCGCTTGGGGCGGCCTTCGAGCCGGGCGGGGACGACTCCGCCGCGCCGGTCGCCTCGCGCGAGTTCGAGCTGACCTATCCCGAGCCCAGGGTGGTCCGCCTCTATATGGTTCCCTTCCGCGGGGCGGGGGCCCGGGCGGCGCGCCGGTTCGCGGTCATCCTCACCGACGTCACCAAGGAGCGGGCGACGACCGAGGAACGGATCGAGAACGAGCGCACCTCCTCGATCCTGCTCCTCGCGGCGGGGGTCGCGCACGAGCTGGGCAACCCGCTGAATTCCTTGACGATCCACCTGCAGTTGCTGGAGCGCCGGATCCGCAAGCTGGAGGACACCCGGGGGAAGGACCGCGAGGCGCTCACGGAGTCCCTCGCGGTGTGCCGCTCCGAGGTGGGGCGGTTGGACGGCATCATCAGCAATTTCCTGGAGGCGATCCGCCCGCGCCCGCCGGACCTCGCGGAAACCGATCTCGCGGAGATCCTGGCCGAGGTGCTGCGCTTCCAGCACCGGGAACTGGCCGACCGGGGCATCGCGGTGGAGGTCGAGGCGGCCGGCCTGCCGCTCGTCCTCGCGGACCGGAACCAGATCAAGCAGGTGATCTTCAACGTGACCAAGAACGCGGCCGAGGCGATGCAGCCGGGCGGGCGCCTGCGCATCCGGGCGCGGACCGACGACGACCACGTCCTGCTTGTCTTCGCGGACAGCGGTAGCGGCATCAAGCCGGAGGACCTCGTGCGGCTGTTCGAGCCCTACCACACCACCAAGCCGGGCGGGAACGGGTTGGGCCTGATGATCGCGCAACGGATTATGCGCGATCACGGCGGCCAGATCGGGATCGAGAGCCAGGAGGGGCGGGGCACCAGCGTGACCCTGCAGTTCCCCCGGAAGGACCGGCGGGTCCGGATGCTGGGCGCCTGATCAGCGCTTCAGCTGCTCGAAATCCTGGCGGAGCGAGCGGGCGAGCACGTTCTTTACCACCACGACCTGCTTCTCCTTGCGCCCGCCGCTGCGCAGCGCGAGCACCAGGGGAATCTCGTCGCTGGTGACCCCGAGTTGCGAGATCATCGGTTCGAGGACGCCACTCGCCCCCGGCGCGATCGTCAGCTTGGGCGGGCGGACCGCGAAGTTCCCCAGGTCGGAATTGACGTCCGTGACCTCGATTTCCAAGGGGGCATCGCCCCGGTTCTCGAAGGCGACCTTCAGGGTCACGGGGGGCATCGGGCTCCCGGCCGCCCGGCGGGCGCGGGCTTGGCGGATGTAATCCTGCATCGCCTCCTTCTGCTCCTCCTCGGAGTCGCCGGCTCCGCCGAGATAGTAGACTTCGCTGAAGGCGCCGGCATCGTCCCGGCGGCGGCGGCCGGGTTCGTCGAACGCGCCTTCGGGGGCGCCGGGCCGGCCCCGCGGGGTGCGCACGCCGCGGTCGAAGCCGCGGCTCACCGTGGCGACGGCGGCGAGTTTGCCGTCCAGAAAGGCGGTCTCGCCGCGCATCGCCACCGGGCGTTCCGCGGTCCCGCCGCGGGCGGCCTCCTCCAGCATCAGGTCCCGGGGGGCGGGACCGGAGCCGCAGGCGGCGAGCAGGAGGGTGGCGCAACCAAGGAGCAGGGGGCGGGAAGGGAATCGGTGCGGCATAAGGAACGCGGGTTGACGGAGGCGAAGGAATCGGGGGATGGCAAGGTTGCGCCTTGCCTGTGCGCATCTTTCCGGCGATTCCGGCGTCTGGCTGCGGGCAGGTATGCAGCTCGCATGGATCCATCCTCATCCGCGGCACTGGTCGATTTGGTGCGTCAGGCCCAGCGGGGCGACGAATCGGCGCAGCGTGAGCTCATCATGGCCTATCAGCACCGGGTGGCGGGCTTCGTCTTCGCGATGACCAACCGGAGCGATGTCGTCGAGGACCTCTGCCAGCAGATCTTCATCAAGATGATCCGCGCGGTGGACCGCCTGCAGGCGCCGGCCCAGTTCGAGTCCTGGCTGTTCCGCCTGGCGCGGAACACCTGCATCGACCAGCTGCGGCGGCAGCGGCTCCGGCGGATTTTCCTGCCCTTCGCGGAGGAGCACGAGAACATCCCGGAGCCCCCCGGCGCGGTGGACTCCGAGGAGCTCGACGCCCTCCGGCACGCCCTGGAGCAGCTCCGGCCCCAGGACCGGGCCCTGCTGGCCCTCGTGCAGGAGGGTCGCAGCCACGCGGAGATTTCCGAAATTCTCGGCACGAGTGTTGCCGCCGTAAAGGCGCGGCTCCACCGTGCCCGGGAGCATCTGCGCGAGCACTATCAGACGTGAACACAAACCCTGAGCAAGAGGCCTGGTCCCGTCTCCGCGCCCACGCCGCCTCGCGGCTGGGGGGCGGATTCGCCGAGCGCGTGCTGCGCTCGGCGCACGGTTGCCCCCCGGGGGCCTGGCACCGGCTGCGCGACGCCGCGGCCGATTGCCTGCGCCCGGGCTTCGCTGACCGGGTGCTGGCCGCCGCCCGGGACCGGCTCGAGATCCCCTCGTACGGCAGCCAGCTGGCGCTCAGCGCGCTCACCGCGGCCGCCTGCCTCGCGGCGGTCATCCTTTTCCACCATCACGAGCTGGCGGCGGCGGACGCCCGCAATCTGGCCGAATGGAGCCAGATCGTGGCCGCGGCGCAGGACCTGGACGCGGGAGTGCGATGAACCAGCGCCTGTTCGTCGCCCTCATCACGGTGGCCGTCTTCATCGCCGGCTACGTCGCCCGCTGGGTCACCGAGCCCGGCCCGGCGGTCCCGCCCGCGCCCGTCGCGCTCGCGCAGGAGTTCGCGCGTCCGGCGCCCTCCGCCGGGGAGCGTCGCGGGGAGCGCCAATTGGACCGCGCCCGGCTGGTCGCGGAGATCCACAAGCTGCGGCCGCAGATCGAGGCCTACAGCGCCCGGATGCAGGAGATCGACGCCGAGTTCGACCGCGAATTCGCCCAGTTGCTGCCCCCCACCCAGCGCGAGAAGTACCTCGCCTCCCAGCGCCGCTACGCCGAGCGCGACGCCAAGCGCGCGGCGAAACTTGAGCCGCTCTCCAACGAGGAGATCCAGCGGGAACAGGAGCGCTCCCTCACCTGGGTCTACTTCAAGGTCACGGTGACCCCGCGGTTGGAAATGCTGACCCGCGACTACGGGCTCGATGAGACCCAGCAGGCCGCCGCCCGCTCGCTGCTCACCCTGCGGCGCAGCAAGTTCCTCGCGCTCTTCGATTCCACGCCCCACCTCAGCATCCGGCTCAGCGGCCTTGCCCCGCTCATCGAGCGGGTGGCCGCCCCCGCGCCTCCGCGCTGAGGCACGCTTTGGGGTTGGTGCCGCGCCCCCCGCCGCGCAAGCTGCGGTTATGTCCAAGTCACCCCTCGCCGGCCTCAACCTGCTCCTGCTCGAGGATGACGCCCTGCTGCGGCGGCGCCTGACCGCCTTCTTCGAGCGCGAGCAGGCGGAGGTGACCGCCGTGACCTCGGTGGCGGCGGCCCGGCAGGCGCTGGGCACCCTCGCGTTCGAGGCGGCCCTGATCGACGTGAACCTGCCGGACGGCCGGGGCATCGACCTGCTGCGGGAGAAGGCCTTCCCGCCGACGACCTCCGTGGTCGTGATGACCGCGGAGGGCGGGGTGGCCGGCGCCGTGGAGGCGCTCCAGGCGGGGGCGGCCGACTACCTGGTCAAGCCTTTCGACCCGGCCGAGGTCCCGTTGCGTTTCGCCGCGGCGCGCCGGAGCCGCCAGAGCCGCCGGGTGGAGGAGTTCCGGCGCGGGCAGGAGACGGAGCTGGTCTTCGGCGCGAGCCTCGCCGGTCTCCACGAGCAACTCCTGCGGATCACGGCGGCGGATCGTCGCCTCGGGGAGCACCTGCCGCCGGTCCTGATCGAGGGCGAGACCGGGACGGGCAAGACGGCCGTGGCCCGATGGATCCACCGCCACGGCCCCCGCGCGGAGGCCCCCTTGGTCGAGCTCAACTGTTCCGCGCTGCCGGAGGCGCTCGCGGAGGCGGAGCTGTTCGGTCACGAACGGGGAGCCTTCACGGACGCCAAGGCGGCGCGCATCGGTCTGATGGAGGCCGCGGACGGCGGCAGCCTTTTCTTGGACGAATTGCCCAGCCTCGCCCTGCCGCTGCAGGCGAAGCTGCTCACCGCGCTCGAAGACCGGGCCCTCCGCCGGGTTGGGGCTTCCCGCCCCGTGCCGGTGGACGCGCGCATCATCGCCGCCACCAACGCCGATCTGGGCGACCTGGTCGCGAGCGGCCGTTTTCGCGAGGACTTGCGGCAGCGCCTGGACCTTTTCCGGGTGCGCCTGCCCCCGCTGCGCGAACGCGGCGAGGACATCGTGAACCTTGCGGAGGAACTGCTGCGCCGCGTGGCACGCCGGTATGGCGTCAAGGCAGGCGGTATTCCCGCGGAAGGGCGCCGGCGGTTGCTGGCCCACCGTTGGCCGGGCAACGTGCGGGAGCTGGCGCACGAGATCGAGCGGGCGGTGGTGTTCGGCGGCGAGGCGGGTCTGAGTTTCTCCCACTTGGGCGGTGGGGCGGAACAGGGGGGCGGGTCGGGCGCCCTCGAGGCGCGTTGCTTCACCACGGACTTCGTCTTTCCCGAAACCGGATTCTCCCTCGAACGCGCGATCGATGCGATCGTCCAGCGGGCACTGCGCCAGGCGAGCGGCAACGTCTCCAGGGCTGCCCGCCTGCTCGGCGTTTCCCGGGACGTGGTCCGCTATCGGCTGAAGACCGCCGCAGAGGAACGTGGGGCTGGGGAAAATTCCCCGCCAGAGGGGATCTGAATGGGCCCGGATGACCAATCTGAAGCGCGGAGCTTTTCCGTGGCCGTTTTGTAAAAAAATGGCAGGCAGATACTAATGAATTAAATTCGGGTTGGCACGAGAGCTGCAACAGTGAGACTGGTGAACTTCGGCGGTTTCCTCTCCCTTCGCTGCGGCGCTTTGGCGCTCTGTGCCCTGTTGGGGGTGACGCATTCGGTGCGAGGCGCGGAGGCGGTGGCGGCGCCGGTAAAGGCGTCCTCCGGGGTTCCCGAGATGCAGCGCCTGCTGGAGCAGGTGAAGTCGCAGCGCGACCAGATGATTTCCGCGCACGAATCCCTGGCCCGCGAGTTGCGCGAGGCGGGGGAGGAGCAGCGCAAGGCGATCCTGGAGCGGATGCAGGAGCAGAAGCGCGAGTTCGAGGCCGCGCAGAGTGCGCTCCACAAGCAGATCCGCGAGGAACAGCGCCGGCAGCGGCAGTCGGTGACCGGCAAGCGGTGAATTTTGGCGTAATACTAGCGTAATATCAGTCAAAGGGCGGTTGCCTCCGGGCAACCGCCCTTTTGTCTTCCGGCTCCCGCCGAGTCAGCCCGAGGGCTTGATGTGGAGCGGGCCGCCTTCACCCTCACATTCCCTGCGTTTCCCTCCGATGTCGTTCGCGCGCCTCCTTGCTCCCTGGCTGTTCGCCTGCGCCGGTGCGCTGCTGGCCGGACGGGCGGCCACCAGCCCGCCGGAGCCGCCGCCGCTGCCGGACTGGGGTTGGTCCGCCGCGCTCGAGACGGGCGTCGGCTACCGCGACAACCTCCTGCTGAGTTCCACGGCCGAGGAACGCAGCGGTTTCCTGCACGCCGCGGCCGAACTGCTGCTCCTGCGCGTGCCGGGGCGGGGCCTCGAGGCTTCCTTTTTCCTGCAGACCGAGGGCCGCCGTTTCTGGTCCGGCCGGACCGTGCACCAGGAGGCCTCGGCGTGGCTGCAGGGCGAGCCCGCGTGGCGCCCCGCGCGCGGTTGGAAATGGTCCCTGCCGGTGAGCGCGTATTACGACGACCGGGTGCTGGACGTGTCAGACACCGACGTCGAGCGGCTCATCGCCGAGACGCGGCTGGCGGGGGTGCTGGGCGGTCCGCAGGTCCGCTGGGACTTCGCGGACCGATGGCACGTCGAGACGCAGGTGGCCGGCGACCGGGTGCGCCACGAGGATGGGGTCAACGACGCGGAGGTTATCCGGGGACTGTTCCGGATCGGCTGGCGCCCCGCGCCGGCGTGGGAGGGCAAGGTTTCACTCTGGCAACGCGAGCGGGCCTACGCGCGCCGGGTCCAGTACTCCGCGGCGGGTCGGCCGCTGCTCGGGACGCGGCTCCGGTTCGCCGAGACGGAGGGCGAAATGAGCGTCGCCTTCCGCTGGGGCCCGGGGGAACGCTGGCGGACCACGGGCCGCCTGGGCGGCCGGCGGCTGGGCGATAACGGCTCGGGCTACTTCGGCCACCGCGAGTGGCGATGGGAGCAGCAGCTGGAATGGTCCGATGACCGGTGGAAGATCCGGGCGGAGGCGGGGCTCCGGGGATTGCGCTTCGGCGTCCAGACGGTGGGCCTGGGCATCGCCCCGCCCGCGCGTCGGCGCACGGAACTCTCGGGCTCGCTCCGCGCTGAGCGTCACCTCGCGGGAGATTGGTCGCTGATCGCCTTCTTTTCGCGGGAGCACGTGCGCTCCAACGACCCGCTGGGTGCCTATCGGGTCAACGAAGGCTTGCTAGCCCTGCGCCGCGGCTGGGAGAGGTAAGCCCTCCCCGATGCCCGTCCCCGCTGTCCCGTCGCGCCGCTGGCCCGCCCCGATGCTGGGCGGAGCCCTGCTGACGATCCTGATCTTCGGGGTGGTGGTGGCGCTGGTGGCCGGCCAGATGCGGGTCGGCCTGCGTGAACAGATCCTGCGGCGGGAGGCGGATGCCCTGGCGGCGGTGGCGGCCCTCCAACTGGACACCCGGGCGGCCGAGTATGGTGCACTGCCGTTGGCGGAGGTGCCCGGCGCCCTCCTCGTCACGGTGCTGCAGGCGGCCAGGTACCGGGGCGTGATCGCCGTGCGGGTTTTCGACGGCCGGGGCAACTTGAACGCGGCCGACGGGATTGTCGGTGAACTCCCGCCCCCCGCGGCGGAGGATTGGCGCCGGGTGGTTGCCGGGGAATCGTTCGCCCGGCTCAGCCCGGCCCCGTCCGGCGACGTCCTGCTGGTTCCGCCGGAGGACTCTGGCCAGGTGCTAGAGGCGTGGGTGCCCCTGCGCCGCAGCGGCGCCACGGGCGTCGCGGGCGCGGCCCAGTTCTGGCTGGAGAGCGGCGCGGCCCGCCGCGAGCTCGAGGGGCACGACCGCCGGCTCTGGGTGCAGGCGCTCGCCGGCTGGGGCGCGGGTTCGCTGGTCATCGGGTTGGGACTCGCGTGGGCCTTCCGGCGCCTGACGGTGATGAACGCCCAGCTGCGCGCCCGCTCGGCGGATCTCGAGCGCGCGAACCGCGAGCTGGTCCTCGCGGCTAAGACCTCGGCGCTCGGCACCGTGACCGCCCACCTCATCCACGAGTTGAAGAACCCGCTCGCCGGCCTCGAGCTGTTTGTGGCGGGTCAGGCGGAGGCGGGGCGCGACGAGGATGGCCGGGAGTTGGCGGAGGCCTCGGCCCTGACCCGCCGCCTGCGCACGATGGTGAACGACGTCGTGGCGGTGCTGCGGGATGAACAATCCGCCGGCACGTTTTTTCTCCCGGTCGAGGAGGTCGCGGCGCTCGCGCTGGCGAAGGTCCGCGCGGACGCTGGCGCGCGCGGTGTGTCACTTGAGGCGACCGGTGCGGGCGGGGTCGAGTTGGTGGGCCGTCGCGCCAACCTGGCCGTGCTGGTGTTGCGGAACCTGCTCCAGAACGCGATCGAGGCGCAGCCGGCGGGCGGTTGGGTGCGCGTGGAGACCCGGATGGGGGAGCGGGGGGCCGTGGAATTCCGGGTCTGTGACGGGGGCGTGGGGCTGCCGGAGACCGTGCGCGCCCGGCTCTTCCAGCCGTGCGTGAGCGGCAAACCGGGCGGCAGCGGCCTCGGCCTCGCCCTGAGCCACCAACTGGCGCTGCAGGCCGGGGGCAGCCTGGAGCTGGAGCGCAGTGATGCCGGCGGCACGTGCTTCCGCCTTGTCTTGGCGGGGGAGGCGTGATTCGAGCGGTCCCTGCATCCGGCGCTTTCAGATCACACCTTCCGGGAGGCCTTGAACCGGTTCCCTGCGGCGGCACGGCTGCTGGCCGCGGGCGCCGCCGCGCTCTGCCTCCTGCTCGCCCGCCCGGTCCACGCGCAGGAGGGCTCCCTCGAGTGGATGGTCTCGCTGCAGGGCTACACCTCCTCGTCCCCGGCGCTGAGCGCCGACGGCGGCGCCATCTACCTCGGGGTCTCCACCGCCACCGCCGGGCGGATTGTCGCCGTCACCCCGGCCGGCCGGGTGTTGTGGTCGGTGACGCGCGCGGACTGGGTCGACTCCACCCCGGCGGTGGGACCGGACGGGACCATCTACGTGGGCTCCCACGACGGCCGCCTGTACGCGCTGCAGCCGGCCAACGGCGCGATCCGCTGGTCCTACAACGCGGGCAGCTTCATCTCAAGTTCACCCGCGATCGGCGGCGACGGCACCCTCTACTTCGGCTCCGGCAGCTTTCGCCTCCACGCCGTCGGTCCCGATGGGAGGGAGCGCTGGACCTTTCCGGTGGGCGACTGGATCGAGTCCTCGCCGGCGGTGGCGGTGGATGGCACGGTTTACGTCGGGTGCCGCGATGGTTCCCTGTACGCGGTCAGCCGGGACGGCCGCGAGCGGTGGCGCTTCCGCACGGGCGGGCGGATCGATGGCTCCCCGGCGATCGGGGCCGACGGGACCATCTACATCGGCTCGACGGACCAGCGGATGTACGCCATCGCGCCGGACGGCGTGAAACGCTGGGACTACTTCACCAACGGCGCCATCTTCTCGTCGCCCGTGCTGGAGGCCGACGGCTCCGTCTGCTTCGCCTCGGATGACACCCGCTTCTATTCCCTCGCCGCGGAGGACGGGCGTCTGCGGTGGCGGGTCGACCTGAATTCGAGCAGCGCCTCCACCGCCGCGGTGCGCGGGGATGGCGCCATCATCGTCGCGGCCGACGACGGCGTGGTCCGGGCCTTGCGGCCGTCCGACGGTGGCGTCCTGTGGCGCTACGACACCCGGGCGGCACCGGGGGACTACATCGAGTCCTCGGTGCTGGTCGCGCCGGATGGCGCGCTGTATTTCGGCTCGCTGGACGGCCGGCTGTACAAGCTGCGGGGCAACGGCTCCCCCCTCTCGACGTTCTCGGCGTGGCCCGCCTTCCGGCGGGACGCCGGGCGGACCGGGCGCGCCGCCCACGTGCGGGACGGCGGGGCGCGATTGCTCAATCTCGCGAGCCGCGCCGAGGTGGCCGAGGGCAGCGTGCTGATCGCGGGCTTCGTGGTCGAAGGCCGGGCGCCGCGCGCCTACCTCGTCCGCGGCGCCGGACCCGCGCTCGCGCCATTCGGGGTGACGGGTTTCCTGCCCGATCCGATCCTCACGTTGTACTCCGGCGCGACGCCGCTGCGCACGAACGATGACTGGGGGCAGGCCGAGCCAGGGCCCTCCGTGGTCGACACGGCGGACGCCGTCGGGGCGTTCCCTTTCCCGGTCGCCAGCCGGGATGCGGCGCTCGTGCTCGGGTTGGGGGCCGGACTTTACACCGCGCATCTGCGGGACGCCGGGGGCCGGGGTGGGGTGGCGCTCTTTGAGGCTTACGACGCCTTGGGCGGCGATCCGGGCAACCGCTTGGTCAACCTTTCCCTCCGGGGCCCGGTCGGCCAGGATGAACGCGTGCTGATCCCGGGTTTCGTGTTGGGCGGCGACGCCCCGGCGCGGGTGCTGGTCCGGGCGGCGGGCCCCGCTCTCGCCGCCTTTGGCGTGGTCCAGCCCCTGCAACGTCCGCAGATCGCCATTTATCGGGGCGACCGTCTGTTGCGCCTGAATCGGGGCTGGTCGGATGGCGGCGTCGCTTATGACCTGCGGGTGGCGGCGGAGTCCGCGGGGGCTTTCCCTTGGCCGGAACGCAGTGCGGACGCGGCCCTGCTGCTGCTGCTGGAGCCGGGGCCCTATACCCTTCAGGTTTCGGGCGTGGATGGATCGGTCGGCGAGGCCCTGGCCGAGGTCTACCTGCTGCGCTGAGCGGGCGACTGGCGCTCCGGGGCCATTGCCGCCCGGGGCCCCGCGGTCCGGAAACGTCTTGCCACGGCTGGCTCCCTGCGTGGAGGCTCGGTCTGCTGCGCAGCCAGCGCCGCTTCACTGCCAACGCGCGGGCCCCGGCCCGCTTTTCCCGTTATGGACGCACCCGATTCAAAGGACCAACCGCCTGCCGATTTCAACAAGCTGGACCTGAGCCAATTGCAGGGCTTCAGCTTCGGCACCCAGTGGTCGCAGGAGAAGCCTTCCGCTCCCGAACGCGGTGGCGGCCGGGGGGGCGCGGACGACCGGCGTGACGCGGGCGGGCCGGACCGGCGCGACCGGCGGGGATTCCGGCGAGTTGGCCCCTCGATGGACGCCGGCCCGCGGGAAGGCGGGCGACCGGCGGGCGGCGGTGGTCCGGACGACCGGCGCGGGCCGGGCCCGGGCTTCCGGGATTCCCGCGGGCCGCGGCGCGAGTTCGCGGACCGGGGGCCCCGTGGTGGCGGAGGCGGTTTCGGCGGGCGTCCGATGATGGAGCGTGGGCCCTACGAGAGCCCCTATTTCACGGCGACTTTCTACCCGGAGGATACCAGTTTCGCGACCTTGGCGCAGACGATCCGGAAGTCCTGCCGCACGGTGGAGCTCTTCGAAATCGCCCGCACGGTGGTCGCCAAGAATGACCGCTTCATCGTGGTCCTCGCGCCCCGGGTGGCGGCCGATCAACCCGCCGCTGGCGCTGAGGCGGCCCCCCGTCCCGTAGTGCACGTCTCGGTCCCGGACGGGCTGCCGTTCGAGTCCGACGAGGCGGCCGTAGCCCACGTGCTGGCCCGGCACCTCGCCTCCTTTTTCACGAAGGCCGAGGTTGAGGTGGATCCGCCGAAGGGAAACTTCTTGGTCATCAATCGCTGCGGTCTGACGGGCGAGCTCCTCGGGCCCCCGAATTACCACCGTTACGGCCAGATCCTCCAGCAGCACTACGCGGCCAAGGTTGGCGCCCGGATGCCCTTCGAGGCCTTCAAGAGCCGCATCGAGACGGTCCGCGATCCGGAGATCGTCAAACAGTGGCTCGACCAGATGCGGCGCACGTTGCGTTACACGTGGAAGGTCGCCGCTCCGGCACCCGCCGCGGCCGCGCCGGCCCCTGAGCCGGCCCCCGCGACCGAACCGGCGTCCGCGGAGTCCCCCGCGCCGGAGGCTCCGGCGCCCGCGGCCGAGGCACCCGCCGGGCCCGCCTTCGACACGCTGGAGGACGCCCGCCTGCACCTGCTGACGCAGGCCCGCGATAAGGTGGTGCGCACCGCGGAGTCCGTGCGCTTCAAGGGCCTACTCATCGAGACGCTGCCCCCCGGGGAGATCCGTCGCGCGGTCGAGGGCGCCCTCGAGCGGCAGCGCCGTTTTCCCCTCGACACCGCGAACGCGCTGCGGGGTCGCCTCCGCCGCGAGCACTTCACGATCTTCAAGAAGGGCTCCAAGGGCATCTCCTATGTCTGCGCGGTGAAGCGCCGGTTCCGGGTTCCGGGCCAGACCTTCGCTGACAGCATCGGCTCCCTGATCGCCTTCATCGAGGCCAACCCGATGGTGCGCGCCGGGGAGCTGCCCGGTAAGTTCCTCGGTCTCGCGCCGGTCGCCGCGCCCGCCCCCGTCGAGGGTGGCGAAGCGGCGCCCGCCGGTCCGTCCCCGGAGGACCGCGCCCGCGTGGCCCGCCTGCAGGGCGACCTGCTGTGGTTGGTCCGCGAGGGCTATGTGACCGAGTTCATCGACGGCCGGCTCTTCGCCCCGCCGCCGATGGTCGAGGCGCGCAAGAAGGAGATCGAGGCGGAGGACCACGATCCCGAGAACTTCCCCGAGGTCGCTCCGGTGGCGGCGGCGCCTGCCGAGGGCGAGGCGGCCCCCGCCCAGACTGAGGGCGGCGCTCCGGAGGTGACGGAAGCCGCGCCCTCGGAGTCCGCGCCCCCGGCCGAGGAGACGCCGCCCACGGCTCAGGCCTGAGTGGCCCGCTCCGTCGCGTCCGCGCGGCGGAGCCAGAGGTGGTGGCTCTGATCCGGCTGGATCCGCAGCTCCAGGTGCAGCGCGTCCGGAGGGATCGCTTCGGCGATCCGCTCGGGCCATTCCACCGCGAGAATCCACGGAGGGGAGAGGAACTCGTCGACCAAGAGAGCCTCAAACTCCCGCGCGGAGCCGAGCCGGTAGGCGTCGAGGTGCACCAGGTTCACCGGTCCCCGATGAAGGGTGAACAGGTTGAAGGTTGGGCTGGTCACCGGCGCGGTGATGCCGAGGCCGCGGGCCAGACCTTGCACGAAGGTCGTCTTGCCGACGCCGAGATCCCCGTGCAGCGCCAGCACCGTTCCTGGGGTCAGCGATCGCGCGAATTCCGCCGCGAGCGCGCGCGTGGCGGCCGGGTCGCGGGTCGTGATGCCCTCACGGAGCTGGTCGAAGATGCTCATATCCGGAAGCGGGCAACGCAGCCGGCGCGGTCTGTCCGCCCGGATTCCTGACGAATCTCCCGATGACGGTCAGCGGCAGGGTCGGGAAACGCCGCCGCCACGCCTCTTGCAGGGCGGCAAGATTCGCGCGGGCGCTGATCGCGCAGAGAAGCTCGTAGTCCTCCCCGTCGCTCAACGCGGCCGCGACAGTGCAGCCGCGCCGCCGGGGAACCGCCGTCAGGTCGAGCGCGGCCCGGGTGCCGGGGGGGGTGAGTGCGAACAGGTCCTTCGCCAGCCCGTCGCTCACATCCATCATCGCACGGATCTCGGGCCGTCGCGCGAGCCACCGGCCCTCGGCGAGCCGGGGCGTGAAGCGGTGGTGGTGCCCCGAGGCGAGGCTGCCGCCGAGGCGGCCGGTGACGGCGATCCAGTCGCCGGCGCGCGCGCCTTGCCGTGTGAGTACGCGGGTGCCGTCCGTCTCGCCCAGCAGGGTGAGGGTCGCGATCAGGGCGCCGGGGACCTCCGCGACGTCGCCTCCGACCAGCGCGACCCCGTGGCGCCGGGCGGTGGTGGCGAGCCCGCGGTGGAATTCCCTCAGCCAGCGGACCCGGGTGGAACGATCGAGGCCGAGGGAGACGACGGCGGCCCGAGGCCGGCCGCCCATCGCCGCGATGTCGCTCAGGTTGCGCTTGAGCAGCTTGGCGCCCACGGCCGCCGGCGGCACCGCGGCATCGAAGTGGCGGCCGAGGATCACGGGGTCCACGGTGAGGAGCTGCCGATGCCGGGCCGGTGGCAGCACGGCGCAGTCATCCCCGATGCCCGCGGGGGCGGGGGGGCAGGTGTTGCCCAGCCAGCGCCGGATGGCGGCGATCAGGCCGCCCTCACCGAGGGCGTCGACACGGTCGCGTGGGCCGGTGGCGAAGGGGTGCACGCGACTCAGGGGCCCAGCCCGGCGAAGAGCACGAGCAGCGTGTTCAGGTTGAAGCAGGCGTGCGCCACGACCGCCGTGCCGAGGTGTCCCGTGCGCTCGTAGGCGAGGGAGAAGAACACCGCGAGCACGACCAGCGGCAGCGCGCTGGAGAGACCCTCGAGGGTGGACCAGTTGACGTGCAGCGCCGCGAAGAAGACGGAGGGCAGCAGGAGCGCCGCCCAGCGCGGCCAGCGGGTCCGCAGGTAGCGGAAAACGCCCCCGCGGAAGACCAGCTCCTCGGTGAGCGGGGCGATCAGGACGGCAAGGATCACCATCGCGGCGAGGAGAATGGGCGACTCGATCTCGGTGAGGATGCGGATCAGGTCCTGCCGCGCCGTGGGCAGGCCCGCCGCGCGCAGCGCGAATTCCCAAAGTTGCGCCGTCAGCAGCAATGGCGGCAGAGCGGCGAGGAAGACGGCCACGCCGGAGCGCAGGAGCATCCCGGCGGGCGCGCGCGGGTGTCCCGCGGCGGGTGCCAGCACGCGGTGGTGGAGAAAAACCCCGAGGAGCATCCCGAGCTGCGCCCCCGCGCCGTTGGCGATCGTGGCGGCGTGCCCGGCCAAGCCGGCCTGGCGGGCGGCGAGGCCCGCGAGCGCGGCGATCAGGAAGGTGCCGAGCAGGACGCTCGCCGCGAAGGTGAGGAACCCGGGCCACGGCGCGTCCCAGGCGCGCAGGCGGGGTGGCTCCGCCCGCGCGGCCGGGGAGAGCCCGTGCCGCCAGAGCAACACCAGGCCGGCGGCGACGCACCCCAGCTCGAACACCAGCACCAGCGTCGCGAAGGCGGAAAGCGGGGGCGTCACGGGTCCTCGCGCGCGGCCGGGTCCGCCTCAGGCGGTAATGCGCCCGTCCGTATAGACGACCTTGCCGCCGACGATCGTCGTGCGCACCCGGCCCCGGAGATCGCGGCCCGACCACGGCGAGTTCGAGGACTTGCTCTGGCCGGCCTTGGCGTCGTAGCGCCACTTTTCCTCCGGGTCGAACAGGCAGACATCGGCGGCGGCCCCCTCGGCGAGCGTGCCGGCCGGGAGGTCGACGATGGCGGCGGGGCGGCGGGTCATCAGGTCGACCACGCGGCTGAGCTTGAAGCGCGCCTGGCGCACCAGCACGTCGAGGCAGACGGGCAGGGCCGTCTCGAGGCCCAGGATCCCGTTGGGGGCGTAGTCGAACTCCTTGTCCTTCTCGTAGTCGGTGTGCGGCGCGTGGTCGGTGGCGATGATGTCGAGCGTGCCGTCACGCAGGCCGGCGATGAGCGCCTGCCGGTCCGCCTCGGTGCGCAGGGGCGGGTTCATCTTGAAATGCGTGTCGTAGCCGGCGAGGGCCTCCTCGGTGAGGGCGAGGTGGTGTGGCGTGGCCTCGGCGGTGACGCGTACGCCGCGGGCCTTGGCGCGTCGGATGTGGTCCACCGAGTAGCGCGATGAGATGTGCTGGAGGTGGATGTGGGCGCCGGTTTGCTCGGCGAGGATGATGTTGCGCGCGACGATGATGTCCTCGGCGGCGTGGGGCCAGCCGCGGAGGCCGAGGCGGGTGGAGACCACGCCCTCGTTCATCACCGCACCCTGCGTCATCGAGTAGTCCTGACAGTGGTCCATCACCGGCAGGGAGAACATCCGGGCGTACTCCACCGCCCGGCGCATCAGATCGTTCGATTGCACGCATTCGCCGTCGTCGGTGATCGCGACCACCCCCGCGCGCTTCAGGGAGCCGATGGGCGCGAGGGCCTGGCCCTTCATCCCCACGGTGATGCAGCCGGTGGGGTGGACGCGCACGACCGCGTCGCGCGCGATCACATCCTTCATCAGCTGGATGGTCCCGCTGTTGTCGGCCACCGGGGAGGTGTTCGGCATGCAGACCACGGTGGTGAAGCCGCCGGCGGCCGCGGCGCGGGAGCCGGTGGCGATGGTCTCCTTGTGGGTCTGGCCGGGCTCCCGGAAGTGGACGTGCACGTCGACGAGGCCGGGGCAGGCCACGAGGCCGCGGGCGTCGATCCGGCGGGCGCGTTTCCGCGCGGCGGCGGAGGGCGGGGCCACGATCCGGCCCTGGTCGAGGAAGAGGTCCCCGGGGGCGTCGCGGCGCGACGCGGGATCGATCACCCGGGCGTTTTGGATCCAGAGGGCGGGCATACGTTTCCTAGGCGACGGGGCTGACCTGTTCCGGCTGACCACCGGCGCAGAGGTAGAGGACGGCCATCCGCACGGCGATGCCGTTGGTCACCTGCTCGAGGATCACGCTGCGTTCGCCGTCGGCGAGCTCGCTGTCGATCTCCACCCCGCGGTTGATGGGACCGGGGTGCATGATGATGGCCTTGGGGTTGAGCCACGAGGCGCGGGTCTTGTTCAACCCGAACATCCCCGTGTATTCACCGAGGGAAGGGAAGTGTCCCGCCGCCTGCCGCTCGTGCTGGATGCGCAGCAGCATCACGACCTCCGCGTCCGCGAGGGCGCCCCGGAGGTCGTGGCTCACCTTGACGCCCAGGTGGGTGAACCAGGGCGGCACGAGGGTGGAGGGGCCGACGAGCGTCACGTCCGCGCCGAGCTTGGTCAGGGCGTGGATGTTGGAGCGGGCGACCCGGCTGAAAAGGATGTCCCCGAGGATCACCACCTTGCGGCCCCGCAGGGAGCCGAGGTGCTCCTTCATCGTGAAGGTGTCGAGGAGGCCCTGGGTCGGGTGCTCGTGCGCCCCGTCGCCCGCGTTGATTACGGGGATGTCGAGTAAGCGGGACAGGTAGAGCGGCGATCCCGCGGCGGCGTGGCGGATCACGATCATATCCGCCTGCAGCGCCTGGATGTTCTCGGCCGTGTCGCGCAGCGTCTCGCCCTTCGTGGCGCTGCTGCTGGCGCCGTCGAGCGAGATCACGTCGGCGCTGAGGCGCTTGGCGGCCATCTCGAAAGCCATCCGCGTGCGGGTGCTGGGCTCGAGGAAAAGATTGACGATGGTCTTGCCGCGCAGGGCCGGCACCTTGCGCATATTGCGGCTCAGGGTGCGCTTGAAGGCGGCGGCGGTGGCGTGGATCTGCTCCAGCTCCGTGAGGGTGAGTTCCTCGACGGTGAGCAGGTGGCGGCGTTGCCAGGACATAGGGTGGCGCGGGAATTCAGCGTTTGGACGGCGCGATGCGGATCTCGTCCCGCCGCGGGTCGGCGGGATCGAGGCGGACGGAGACCCGCTGGTCCTCGGCGGCGGGCAACTGCAGCCCGAGGTGATCGGCGGCGAAGGGCAGGCGCCGGCAGCCGCGGTCGACCAGCACCGCGAGCTCGACCGCCTCGGGCCGGCCGTGGTCGAAGATCTCGTTGAGGGCGGCCTTGACCGTCCGGCCGGTGAAGAGCACGTCGTCCACCAGAATCACGGTCGCGCCCTGCACCTCGCCCGGGATGCGGCTGGAGGTGGTCTCCTTCGGGATCGGATGGGAGCCGAAGTCGTCGCGGTGGAAGGCGATGTCGACGATGCCGGCGGTCAGGTGCAGGCGTTCGCCCAGCCGGCGGGCGAGTTCGATCCCGCCGTTGGCGATTCCCAGCAGCAGGAGGCCCCGCGGGTCGGGGTGGCGCGCCGCAATCGCGGCGGCCAGCCTGCCGATCGCGGCCTGGACCTCCGCGGAGCCGATGATCTGGGGAGCGGACACGCCGTGGTTGTGCAGCGCGGCGCAACGCGTGGGAAGGATTTTCTCGCGCGGGCGCCTATCGGGTCTCGATCCACCAAGGCTCAGATAAGTCCTAGCTTCATCTTCCCTTCCTCGGAGATCATCTGCTGGTTCCAGGGTGGTTCCCAAGTGATCCGCACATCGGCCGCGCTCACGCCGGGCACGAGCAGGATCTTCCCCTTGGCATCCTCGGCGATCGCCGGGCCCATCCCGCAGCCGGGCGCGGTAAGGGTCATCGCGACGTCCACGCGGTAGCCGGCCTCGGGCTCGGTCACCTTCACGACCTCCATCGTGTAGACGAGGCCGAGGTCGACGATGTTCACCGGGATCTCCGGGTCGTAGACCTGCCGCAGCTGGGCCCAGATGGCCTCCGGGTCCGGCGCCCCATCCGCGAGGGTGGGGGCGGCCACGGCGGCTGCCGTGACCTGCTCGCCCAGCGCGTCCCCGTCGCGACCATCGATGCGGAACAGGCCGAAATCCGTCTGCACGGTGTAGCTCCCGCCGAGCGTCTGGTGAAGGAACACGCGGGCGTGCTGCGGCAGCGTCTGCTTGTCCCCGGAGGGGATCTGCGTCGCGACGACGTCCCGGGAAAGGGTGCGCTCGCGGTTCATCGGGCGGCCTTCTCCCCGGCGAACTTCGTCTGGATCAGCGTGCGGAGTGCCGCGTGCAGGTCATCCTGGCTGAGGCGGTTGAGCACCTCCTCGAAGAAACCGAAGGTGAGCAGTTCGTCGGCCGCGCGCTTGGGGATGCCGCGGGCCTGCAGGTAGAACTCCTGTTCCGGATCGATGCGGGACGTGGTGGCGCCGTGGGTGCAGCGGACGTCGTTCGCCTGGATCTCGAGCCCGGGCAGGGAGTTGGCGTCCGCCTCGTCGCTTAGCATCAGGTTGCGGTTGCTCTGGTAGGCGTCCGTCTTTTGGGCGTCCGGATCGACGACGATCAGGCCCGAGAAGATGGTCCGCGCCCGCTGCAGCAGGGCGTTCTTGTAGAGGAGATCCGAGCGGGTATTCGGCGCCTGGTGGATCTGCAGGGTGCGCTGGTCGAACTCCTGTTCGTCCCGCGCGACGGTCAGCGACAGCATCTCCGAGTTCGCGCCGGGCGCCTGCAGCTGCGAGTGGGACTCGTGCCGGGCCTGGCGGGCGCCGAGGTGGACGTTGAGCGATTGCACGCCCGCGTCCCGGCGCACCACGGTGGAGTTGGACTGCAGCGCGAGGGCCTGGTGGCTCCAGTCCTGCTTGCCCACGTACGTGATCCGCGCGCCGTGGCCGGCGTACAGGTCGTTGGCGCCGATGGCCAGTTGCCGCTCCGTGTCGTCCTGGGAGCCGAAGTAATCGATGACCGTGACCCGCGCGCCCTCGTCGGCGACGACGAGCGTGTGGGGGAAGACGGCGGCGTGGTCGCCGAGGGCGAAGGAGAAGATGCCGATCGGCAGCTCCACCTCGACCCCGCGGGGCACGTGGACGAAGGCGCCGTCGACGAGGAACGCCTCGTGGAGGGCGGAGAACTTGCCCGAGCCGAGGCGGGCGGGCTGGGCGAGCAGGTGCTCCCGCACCAGGTCACCGTGCTCGCGCAGGGCGTTCTGGAGCGTGTCGACCACCACGCCCCGGCGCCCGAGGTCGGGGGCGAGGATCTCGCGGGAGAAGAGGCGCCCGTTGGCGAAGATGAGACGGGCGGCCTTGCTGATGCCGATGCTGGCGAAGGGCACGGCGCGGGCGGGGGCGGGCGGCGCGAAGCCGTCGAGCGTGAGCCCAGACACGTTGCTGAAACGCCAGGCCTCGTCGGTGCGGACGGGCAACGGCAGGGCGGCGAAACGCTCGAAGGCGGCCCGTTTGCGCGCGAGCCACCACTCGGGGAGCGGGGGCAGCGACGCGAGATGGGCCTCGAAGGCGGCGCGGGTGAAGGCGCCGACGGGCGCGGGCGGGAGAGGGGCAGTCGTGGTGGTCATCGCGGGGCGCGGGTCAGCCGACGCTGCCTTCCATCTCCAGATCGATCAGCCGCTTCAGCTCGACGGAATACTCCATCGGGAACTGGCGGGCGAGGTCGTTGATGAAGCCGTTGACCGCGAGGCTCATCGCCTGGCCCTCGGTGAGGCCGCGCTGCTGCATGTAAAAGATCATATCCTCGCTGACCTTGGAGACGCTGGCCTCGTGCTGGATCGAGTTGCGGTCGCCGCGGACGGTGATGGCGGGGTAGGTGTCGGTGCGGCTGTTGGTGTTGATCAGCAGCGCGTCGCACTCGGTGTTGTTCCGGCAGCCGCGGAGGCGTTTCGGGATGTGCACCTGGCCCCGGTAGGTCGCGCGGCCCTGGCCCACGCTAATGGACTTGGAGACCACGTTGGAGGTGGTCTCGTCCGCGGCGTGGATCATCTTCGCCCCGGTGTCCTGGTGCTGGCCGTCGTTGGCGAGGGCGATGGAGATGACCTCCCCGCGCGCCTTGCGGCCCTTCAGCACGACGCCCGGGTACTTCATCGTGAGCCGGGAGCCGATGTTGCAGTCGATCCACTTGATCTCGGCCTCCTCGTGGGCGAGCCCGCGCTTGGTCACGAGGTTGAACACGTTGTTCGCCCAGTTCTGGACGGTGATGTACTGGATCTTCGCCCCCTTGAGCGCGACCAGCTCGACCACGGCGCTGTGCAGGGTGGCGGTGGAGAACTTGGGCGCGGTGCAGCCCTCCATATAGGTGACCTCGGAACCCTCGTCGGCGATGATCAGGGTGCGCTCGAACTGGCCGAAGTTCTCGGCGTTGATCCGGAAGTAGGCCTGGAGCGGCTGGGCGACCTTCACCCCGGGCGGCACGTAGATGAAGGAGCCGCCGGAGAACACGGCGCTGTTGAGCGCGGAGAACTTGTTGTCCCCCGTCGGGATGACCTTGCCGAACCAGCGGCGGAACAGCTCCGGGTGCTCGCGCAGGCCCTCGGTCGAGTTCACGAAGATGACGCCCTGCTTGGCGACGATCTCCTTGATGTTCGAGTAGGCGGCCTCGGAGTCGAACTGCGCCTCGACCCCGGCGAGGAACTTCCGCTCCTGCTCCGGGATGCCCAGGCGCTCGAAGGTGCGCTTGATGTCCTCGGGCACCTCGTCCCAGGTGCGCTTCGGCTTCTGGCCGCTCGCGAGGTAGTAGCGGATGCGGTCGAAATCGATGTTCTCGAGGTCGCGCGTGGCCCAGTGGGTGGGCATCGGCTTGGACTGGAAGACCTGCAGCGCCTGGCGGCGGAAGGCCCGGATCCAGTCCGCCTCCTTCTTGACCGAGCTGATGTAGTCGACGGTCCGCTCGCTGAGGCCCGTGCCCGCGTCGAACTCATAGGCGACATCGTAGGTGAAATCGCCCTTGGTCTGGTCGATCCCGGCGACGGGATTCTCCACGGTGGTGGCGGGGCCGCTGTCGATGAGGCTCTTCATGGTGGGGCGCCGGGGTTCAGGCGGGGAGGGCGGCGAGCTCCTGCTTCACCCAGTCGTAGCCCCGCGACTCGAGGTCCAGGGCGAGGGACTTGTCGCCGCTCTTCACGATCCGGCCGTCGTACATCACGTGCACGAAGTCCGGCACGATGTGGTTCAGCAGCCGCTGGTAATGGGTGATCATCAGCACGCCGAGGCCCGGGCCGCGCAGCGCGTTCACGCCGTCCGAGACGATACGCAGGGCGTCGATGTCGAGGCCGGAGTCCGTCTCGTCCATCACCGCCATCTTCGGCTCGAGCATCGCCATCTGGAGGATCTCGCAGCGCTTCTTCTCGCCGCCGGAGAAGCCCTCGTTGACCGCGCGGGAGGTGAACTTCCGGTCGATCTTCAGGAGGTCCATCTTCGCGTAGAGGCGCTTGTAGTAGGCGGTGGCGTCGATCTCCTCGCCCTCGGGCAGCCGCGCCTGGACGGCGGCGCGCAGGAAGTTGGCGATCGAGACCCCGGGGATCTCGCTCGGGTACTGGAAGGCGAGGAAGAGCCCCGCGCGGGCGCGCTCATCCGCCTCCTGCGCGAGCACGGAGCGGCCGTCGAGGAGCACGTCCCCGCCGGTCACGGTGTAGTCCGGATGCCCGGCGATGACCTTGGCGAGGGTCGATTTGCCGGTGCCGTTCGGCCCCATAATGGCGTGCACCTCACCGCTGTTCACGGTGAGGGACAGACCCTTGACGATGGGTTTGTCGCCGATGGAGACGTGGAGGTCGTGGATGACGAGCGAGGACATTGGGTCGGGAAAGGAAGGGTTCAGGAAGCGGGGCGGGCCTGGCCGCGGAAGGTGATCTCGACGGACGAGGCGTCGAAGCCGGCCGGGAGCACCTGGTTGACCTCGGCGAGCACGGCCGGGGGCAGGTCGATGTCGTACGTGCGGCCAGTCTGATCGTCGTGAAAATGCGCGTGCGGCCGCAGGTTCGGGCAATACCGCGTCGGGCTGCGCTCGAAGTTCACCGCCCGCACCAGTTCGCATTGCACGAGGGTTTCCAGGCAGTTGTAGACCGTCGCGAGGGAAATGGTGGGCAGCTCCGACTTGACCCGGGCAAAGACCTCCTCGGCCGTCGGATGGTCCCGCTTGCGGAGGAGCACCGAGTAAACCACCTCACGCTGGGGCGTGGCGCGGAGGCCGCTGTCCGCGAGTCTCTGGGTGAGGGATTCGGCGGGGGGAAGCGGTTGCATCGGTGGAAGGAGGAAGTGGAGCGACCGAATTGGAATGGTTCCAAGTTGCAACTTGGAATTGGAATTATTCCAAATAAGGTCTGCTAACTGCTGGTGGGAAACGCGTTGTCCAAGCCAGCCCTGTGCTCCAATCAGCGCTCAAAGTCATACCCTGCGTAGTTTCCGAACCCCCCAACCGGCTCAGCTGCCTGACCGGACGGACTTAGCGGGCGGAGAAGCGAAACACGGTCGTCGAGCGGAAGGTCTCGCCGGGACGCAGGATGGTGCTCGGGAAGCCCGGTTGATTGGGGCTGTCCGGAAAGTGCTGGGTCTCCAGGCAAAAGCCGGCGAAGCGCGGGTAGGGACGTCCGGATTTGCCGGTCAGGCGGCCCGCGAAGTGGTTGGCCGTGAACAACTGCACGCCGGGCTCGGTCGTCAGCACCTCGAGCACCCTCCCGGAAGCCGGCTCGCGGACGACGGCTGCCAGACCGGGCTCCGCGCCCCGGTGATCGAGCACGAAGTTATGGTCGTAGCCGCGTCCAATCGCCAGCTGGGGGTGATCCCCCGCGATGCGCTCCCCGATGCGCCGGGGACGGGTGAAGTCGAAGGGCGTGCCGGCGACGGGCGCGAGCTCTCCGGTGGGGATCTGGGCGGGCGTGACGGGCGTGTATCGGGCGGCGTGGAGGGTGAGTTCGTGGTCCAGGATTTCCCCCTCTCCCTCGCCCTTGAGGTTGAAGTAGGCGTGGTTCGTCAGATTGAGCGGGGTCGGGCGGTCGGTGGTCGCCGCATAGTCGAGGCGCAGTCCACCATCGGCCGTCACGGAATAGAGCACCTCGACCTGCAGCGTGCCGGGATAACCCTGGTCACCGTCGGGACTCGTGAGGCGGAGCCGCACGGCGGGGAGGCCCTCCCGGGTCGTTGGCGTGGCGGTCCAGAGCCGGCGATTGAAGCCGAGGCGGCCCCCGTGGAGGTGCACCGGAACGCCGCCGGAATTGGAATTGGTCTCCAACTGGTAGGTCTGTCCGTCGAGGCTGAAGCGCCCGCCGGCGATGCGGTTCGTGTAGCGCCCGATCACAGAATTGAAGCCGGCCGCCTTGGCCTCGAACTCGGCGGCCGAGTCCACCCCCAGCACGACGTCGGCCTGCCGGCCCGTCCGGTCCGGCACCAGCAGGCGGACGATGATGCCCCCAAAGTCTGTGATCTCCGCGACCAGTCCGCGGCCGTTGTCCAACGTGAAGAGCCGCGCCTCGCGGCCGTCGGCGAGGCGGCCGAAGCCGCGGGAGGGCACCGTGACCTCGGCGGCGGACGCCAGCACGGCGGAAAGGAACAGCGTGGCCAGCAGGGAGCGCATCGGTGGGGTTCCCGTTCAGCCGGCCCGCTGGCTCAGCACCGTGCGCTCGTAGGCCTTGACCTCGGCAAGCCAGCGCTCGCCCTCGGGCACGCCGGCCTCCAGGCAGTACTGGTCCCAGACCGCGGGGAAGGGCAGGGTGCGCGCCTCCTCGAGCAGGGCGAGCCGGGTGGTGAGGTCGCCCTCCCGTTCCGCCGCCCGGATGCGCGCGATCGGCGCCACCAGCGCGAGCAGCAGCGCCTTCTGCATATTGCGCGTGCCGATGACCCAGGCCGCCACGCGGTTGATGCTGGCGTCGAAATAATCGAGCCCGATGCGCACGCGGTCGGTGTAGCCGCCCCAGACGATCTCCTGGGCGATTGCCTGCAGCTCATCGGTCAGGGTCACGACGTGATCGCTGTCCCAGCGCACGCCGCGGCTCACGTGCAGCGCGATCTCCGGGAGGAACTGCAGGACGGCTGAGATCTTGTCGGCAATACCCTCGGTCGGGTGGTAATGCCCGGCGTCGAGCGTGAGGAGCTTGCCGCGGCTCACGGCGTAGCTGAGGTAGAACTCGTGTGAGCCGGGCACGTAGCTTTCGGAGCCGAGGCCGAAGAGCTTCGGCTCGACCGCGTCCACGTTGTGCCGCGGGTTCAGCGGGCGGGCGAAGATCACGTCGAGCGAGGCCGCCAGCCGTTCGCGGGGCCCGCGGCGGTCAGCGGGCGTGTCCTTCACGCCGTCCGGGATCCAGAGGTTCGTTAGGCACGCGCGGCCGAGGGCGCGGCCGATCGCGGCGCCGATCTCGCGGCAGCGGATGCCGTGCTCGATCCAGAAGCGGCGCACCGCGGCGTCCGGATGGGTGAGCGTGCAGCCGTCCTTCACCCGGGGGTGAGAGAAGTACGTCTGGTTGAAGTCGAGGCCGATCCCGAGGCCCTTGGCCCAGCTGATCCAGCCGCGGAACTGTTCCACTCCGAGGGCGTCGCGGTCGACGTGACGCCCGCCCATTTCGGCGTAGAGGGCGTGCAGGTTGAAACGCTTGGTCCCGGGAATCAGCGCCATCGCCGCCTCGAAATCCCGGCGCAGCTCATCCGGGGTGCGCGCCTTGCCGGGATGGCTCCCGAAGACGGCGAGCCCGTCCCCGAGCTTCTGGCCGCCCGCCTGCTCGAAGCCGCCGACGTCGTCTCCTTGCCAGCAGTGGATCGAGATCGGGATTTTGGCCGCCAAGCGCAGGGCGCGGTCCGTGTCGACGCCGAGCGCGGCGTAGCGGTCGCGAGCGAGGCGGTAGGCGGGGGCGGTCGGGCGGGACTTCATCGGCGGGAGAGGCTGTTGGCCGCGGGACCGGTGGGTCCAGCCCGGATTGAGGCGGGTTGGTTCAGGGGAAGCGCGGGCGCGGGCCGATGGCGTCCGCGCGCACCGTGCCGTCGTGGGCGAGCAGGGGTTGCGGGGACTCGATCCGGCCGAGCGGGCGGCAGCCGGGCCCCACGCCGGTGTTGCCGAGATCAGCCGCGTTGGCGGCGGCGATCGCGCGCAGTCGGGCGACGACTTCCGGATGCCGGCCGGCGACGTCCCGGGCCTCCCCGGGATCCTCGCCGAGGTGATAAAGCTCGCCGCGCGCGAGGTGCAGTTTCCACGCGTCCGCGCGCACGGCCTCGAGGTCGAGACCGCGGAAGTAAAGGAACTCGCGGCGGGTGCCGGGGCCGGGGTCGCCCAGCAGCGGGGCGGAGACATCCACGCCGTCGAGCCGGCGTCCCGTCGGCAATCCCGCCCCGGCGAGGCGGGCGAGGGTGGGCAGCAGGTCTTGATTGGCGGTGATGGCGGAGGAAGTGGTGCCGGCGGGAATCCGGCCCGGCCACCACGCCAGGAGGGGAACGCGGATGCCGCCCTCGAGGGTGCTGCCCTTGCCGCCGCGCAGGGGATGGTTGTCGGCCCCGTGGTTGAGCGGGCCGCCGTTGTCCGAGACGAAGAGGACCAGCGTGCGGCGCTCGAGTCCCGCGGAGCGCACGGCGTCGAGCACTTGGCCCACGCTCCAGTCGACCTCCTCGATCCACGCGCCGAGGAGGCTCTGGGGCACCCGTGCCCGGAAGGCGGCCGAGGGGTAGAGGGGGAAGTGGACGGCGTTGTGGGCGAGGTAGAGGAAGAACGGCTGCGTCCGCGGGCGGCGCACGTAGTCGACCGCGCGCTCGGTGTAGCGCCGCACGAGATCGGCCTGCTCCGCGGGGCCGACGCGGCCGATCACGGTGTTGCCCTCGAGCAGCGGCAGGGGGGGCTGCAGGGCGCGGATCCCCGTGCCGTCGTCGGCGCCGCCCGCGGCCTTGGGGGCCGCCTTCGGGGTGGGCAGGGGAGCGCCGAAGTTGCTCTTCACGCCCTCGGCGGCCGGACCCATATCGTTGGAGTACGGGAGGCCGAAGTATTCCCCGAATCCCTGCTGGAGGGGTAGGAAGGGAAGCTGGTCGCCGAGGTGCCATTTGCCGATGCAGGCCGTGGCGTAGCCGGAGGCGCGCAGGACCTCGGCGATGGTCTGCTCGTCGGGATGAAGTCCGACGGCGGCCCCGGGAAAGAGCACGTGGGGCGTGGGCAGCACCCGCTTCGGGTAGGAGCCGGTGAGCAGGGCCGCCCGCGAGGGCGAGCAGACGGGGGCGGCGTAATGATCCGTCATCCGCCGGCCCTCGGCGGCCATCCGATCGAGTGCCGGCGTGCGGAAGCGACCGCCCCACGCGCCCAGCTCCCGCGAGCCGAGGTCGTCGATGTTGATGAGGATGATGTTCGGCCGGTCCGTCGTCGCGGCGGCCCGGGCGCGCGTCGGCGCGAGGGCGGTGAGGAGCAGCAGGCCGGTGAGGATCGGGCGGAGCATCGGCGGGCCCTCAGGCGGAGGCGGCGGGACGGCCGAGGCAGTTCCCGAGGGCGGCCAGTACGAGGTCGACGTTCCGCAGGGTGGCGCCGTGGCCCATCAGTCCGATGCGCCAAGCCTTGCCCGCCATCGGGCCAAGGCCCGCACCGATCTCGATCCCGTACTCCTCGAGCAAACGTCGCCGGACCCCCGCGTCGTCGGCCCCCTCGGGGATGCGGATGCAGTTGAGGGTGTGGAGGGAGCGGGAGGGAATGTAGCTGAGGCCCAGCGCCTCCAGCCCGCGGCGGAGCCGCTGGTGCATCGCGGCGTGCCGGGCGATGCGGGCCTCTAGACCTTCCTCCAGCACGATCGTCAGCGCCTCGTGGAGGGCGTAGGTCATATTGATTGGCGCCGTGTGGTGGTACACGCGGCCGCCGCCGCCCCCCGAGTAGTATTTCCGGAGCATCGAGACGTCGAGGTACCAAGACTGCACCTTGGTCTTGCGTGCGTCCATCCGGGCGAGGGCGCGCGGGCCGAAGCTGACCGGCGAGAGCCCCGGGGGGCAGCTCAGGCACTTCTGGGTGCCGCTGTAGATCGCGTCGATCTCCCAGTCATCCACGCGCAGCTCGTGCCCGCCGAGGCTGGTGACGGCATCGACCAGGAGGAGCGCGTCGTGGGCCCGGGCGATCGCCGCGAGGCCCTCGAGGGGCTGATGCGCGCCCGTGCTGGTCTCGGCGTGGACGATCCCGAGCAGCCGCGCGCGCGGGTGGGCGGCGAAGGCGGCGGCGACCTGCGCGGCGGAAAAGGTCTCGCCCCAAGGGGCCTCAAGCGCGT
>Ga0194133_10002448_pt1 | contig 28652 bp, 17 predicted proteins | sample TA2KigOf40mmetaG_FD_155448 | JGI IMG/M metagenome (GOLD analysis project Ga0194133, IMG submission 155448) | Freshwater microbial communities from Lake Tanganyika, Tanzania - TA2015055 Kigoma Offshore 40m | ecosystem: Environmental > Aquatic > Freshwater > Lake | place: Tanzania: Lake... | reverse complement strand
GGAATAAGGTGCGGGTGCTTCTGTTGTAGTACTAGTTGTTGAAGTACTAGTTGTTGAAGTACTTGTTGTGGTTGATGTAGTTGAAGTTGATGTACTTGTTGTGGTAGGTGCTTCTGTTGTAGTTGAAGTTGATGTACTTGTTGTGGTAGGTGCTGCTGTTGTAGTACTAGTTGTTGAAGTACTTGTTGTGATAGGTGCTTCTGTTGTAGTTGATGTAGTTGATGTACTTGTTGATGTAGTTGATGTAGTTGATGTACTTGTTGTGGTAGGTGCTTCTGTTGTAGTACTAGTTGTTGAAGTACTGGTTGATGTACTTGTTGTGGTAGGTTCTGTTGTAGTTGATGTAGTTGATGTACTTGTTGTGGTTGATGTACTTGTTGTGGTAGGTGCTTCTGTTGTAGTACTAGTTGTTGAAGTACTGGTTGATGTAGTTGATGTACTTGTTGTGGTAGGTTCTGCTGTTGTGGTTGTTGTAGTACTAGTTGTGGTGTAATCGTGATTATAGGAATAGAATTCACTCAAAGCATGAGGAACTACTCCATCAGGCTTCGAAGGACTCAATGAATTAACGTTGGTTGTAGACAATGCCTGCAAAGACAGGTTACTAGATGCCAACCCCTTTTCGTCGCCTACATCTTTAATTGAAATTTGACCGCTGGATACTATGGCCATTGTCTATATCTCCTTAGTGTTACTTAGTTGCAATTACACTTTTCCAACTTCTCATTCATTTCCTTAATGGCTTCAACAAGTAGACCAATCATTTTTTCATATTTCACAGCCATGTAACCATTTTCACGTACCTGTACAACTTCAGGAAGAACCTTTTCCACATCTTGAGCAATCACACCGGTATCACGACCTTCGTATCCATGATGTTCCTTCATTGTTTCATCCCATGTGAACGTCACACCATTCAATGATAGAACTTTTTCTAGTGCATTAGAAATATTGGCAACATTCTTTTTCATACGTGCATCTGATGTTGAAAATGCCACAACATCATTCAATGCATCAATACGTCCTGCTGTACCTGAAGGTGTCATACCTACACCGATACGTGCAAATTGTACAGCATCAGATGTGGCAACAGCTTGACCGATGGATACAGTTGGTGTGGCGCCTTCGCCTGAATTATTGAGCAAAGATACACCTGTACCTGCCACCAAAGATGTCACATAATCACCTGTGGTATCAGTACCTAAAGCCACAGAATTAGCTGCCACAGTGGCAGTCAAGGTCACATTGGCAGTACCATCGATGGATACTGAGCCAGACAAATCACCTGCCAAAGTAATAGTACGGGAAGATGACCATGAGGCAGCAGAACCGGTGATGTTGCTATCAGTGAAAGCCACGGTCTTTCGTGAGCCAGCTGGGGTGAAGAACAAACTGGCACCATCAAATTCCAAGGCGCCTGCAGCTGGTGTTGTTAAATTAGTTCCTGCCACCAGTTTCAAAGGAGCAACAGTGGTTGTACCTGTTGTCAATGTTATTGTGCCTGTCATGGTACCGCCTGACTTTTCAAGTTTTGCGGTATCTAGACTATTGAAGTTGGCGTCAACTTCTGCGTTAGTTAGCGGAGCACCTTTATTTGTTCCTGTTGCTGGATTTGTTTGGCGAAGCGTTAAAGTAGCCATAAGTTATCCTCTGTTGATTATTGATTGTAATAATTGTTTTATTTCTAACAAGTCGTTTTTGACTTCGTTGATTTCTGTTTGAAGCTCGGATATCTTCTGAACTTGACGCTTTGCCTGACGCCGAGCAATAACGGATGTTGTATCTGTATTTATAAGAGCTTTTGAATCTCTGTCTCGAATATACGCGGTTTCCATTATATTACCGCAATGGCGCGTAGATTTTTGATGAGAGGTGTTTTGCTCTTGTCAGTGGAATTCATAGTGATTCTTACAGCAAATCTTTTGAAAGATACCAAACTGGCTGTTGGCACAGAATAGGAATATTCTTGTGATAAACCACTATTGTAAACTGTTGGTGCCAATTCATCCAATTGAACCCAAGACACATCATTGAAAGGTCTATCATCTTCCAATCTTTGTAGCTTGGCTTCAACTTTCACAGAACATGCTTCTGGACGAAGCATATCAAAGAACACACGCAAATCATCAGCACCGTCGCCATCCAATGTCACGGTACGTGTCACATATATGGCATTGGATGAACCTTCAACATCTATATCATTTCCTAACACAATCATATTTAATTTTCTTGTGTCAAGAATAGGCGTCATTTTTGCATTTGTTGATGACAGTACAGTTTTCACCTTAAAGGTAGGAATTTGACCTGTAGTGTTGGAGTGTGAGAACAATGTGTATTCCTCAGACAATTCTACAGTTTCACCATTGCTCATGGTGATGTATGAATCTACGACACTAGGATAGTATGTATTTGCTGTATCTAGCACCTTATACGACAATTGAACTTGTGTCACAGGGTCCAATGACAGTATACCAAAATTTGGAACAAATCCTGTTAGCACTTTGTTGTTGATATCATCAACAGTAAAGATTGTTGTGTCAAGTTTAAATTCATCACCTATAGACAAACTTCCTGATGAAATATACATTTCAACTTCTGTGTCATTCACTTTCATCACATATCCTTCAGCTGTTGTAACATCTTTATACAATACTGTACCGTCAACAGGTCTATCATATTCTTCAGTTAAAATAATTTTGGTATTACTTTCAATGTCTTTCACCTCACCCAACACGGCACGCACCTTATAGGCAATACCTGAACCTGCTGTTGCTGCTGCCGCCAGTGTTAGTATTGTGTTGGATGTAATGGAATCAATTTTACCTATTATGCTATTGTCGGCTTCAGCATATAGAATATCCCCCGTCTGTAATTCAGAGGTGAATTGTGTTCCTACACCTGTTACAGTGGTTGGAGTTCCTGCATTAATGGTCAATGTACCAGATAGTTCTGATGTGGGAATAAGCACACGAAGTTTATCTCCCACAGACAAATCTTCTGTGAAGGCTGTTCCTGCTCCAACAACTTCATCACCTGTGATACTAGAAATTGATCCATCCAATGTGATTTGAGCATCATTAAACACCTTCATCACATCACCAGGTTTCAAAGTGTGTGCACCTGTTTGTGACACCGTGAGATAATCAATAGGCATGGATTCTAAAATCACTTCACGTGCATCGCCTGTGCGTTGACGGCTGAATACATAGAATTTCAAATCTTCTGATTCTAATGCTGTCCAAGAGGTGTTGTTGTTGGGAATAAACAGCACACCTACATTGGGTTGTTGTGTGATACGTTCATTGGTACCTAACATATTTTCTCCCAATGCTGAACACCACACTTCATACTCTGTGGTGTTGTTTTCAGGAAGAAGAACTAAGGCGTATTCTGTGTTGTTCTTCAAATACACAGGAGCATCAAATACAAAGGGTGTTTCTGTTGCTGCTGTGCTAGATGTCTCAATATCTGAAGGACTTAATGTTTTGGTACTGAATGGTACAATTTTGTTACCAGGAAATCCATTGATAACTTCACGAATTTGAATAGTGAATTTCTTGGTTGATGATTTTCTTTTGAAATACAACAAAATAGTATCTACCATAGCGCCATCAGTTTCACCTTCAACAATGAAGGTTTGTGCCATTGGGTCACCATATGATGTTGGACTAAACGTGCTAGGATTGTTTACCAATAAACGATTCACAACATTGTTTTGTATTTCATTTAATGCATCTTGACGAACATCAGGGAATCGAGTTGAGGCAATGGATCCTTCATTGATGCTTGGAATGCCTGTAGCTTGTAGTTGAATGGCTGCTGCTGTTGTGGCTCCGGTATCTGATAGCTTGAATATTTTACTACCAACACGGAATCTATTTGCCGGAATAAGGAATTGACCCACTAACACCCCTGAACTATTCACAATCAATGCGTCTCCATAGTCAGATGCATTAGGTTCATACTGTGATAGTAGAATGTTATTGTTCAATTCTTGAATGTCTTGAATGGTAACACCAGTAGGTAATGTGAAGTAACGGCAATGTTCTGAAACATCTTCACCATCAAAATAGGCATTTACTGCTGTACCTGGTTTCAATCCTGTTGCTATGAATGTAACAACTTGCTCTGAGATGAAAGGAACTACTGACACATCAAGTACGCGCACACCCACTGTACGCAAATTGTTTTCAGGTAATCTACCCAGTGTTGTGATGTTTCGTGTGATATCTGATACAAGAGGAGCAAATTCACTACCTCGAAGACCTGCCAATCCTGCCACTGTGGTGATGTTCAGCACAGGTAAATTTGTGAATTCCATACCGTGCCAAAGTGTTTGCCATCCGTTCCAATGTATTGAGAAAGAATTGTCATTGAATTCCCAACCATCATTGGTACCATTGTAGTTCACTTGCACATCAGGACGAACATTGGTGTCCACCCAAGAAAGTTGAGGGGGATTCAAGCGAAGTATACCTGACATATAGTTACCAAGAAGTGTATTACCACAAACTCTACTCTTGGATGCAAACCGATTCTCAGCAATAGTTAAATAGCTTGTACCTTCACCTTGTTCCTCATAATCCAAAACAATGGTTTCTTCTGTGTTATCTGCCAATTGGAACTGAATGTTATAAATTTCATATGGTGCACGTAAGGTCTTGTTTTTCACATCCACAGCAGCATAATAATCTTCGCTGAATACATTACCAATATCATGCCCATCAAAGGCATCCACTAAGATACCCTTCTTCAACATGGCAGCACCTGAACTATCTTCAATCAACATATTGGCTGCACGATTTTCAGCAATGGATAAAGCTGTATAGTATTCCAAACGATTCACACGCTGTTCAAGTTCACCTATGTCTCGCATTGTATAACGTCGATTATCAACCAAACGAAGAATTGCTGCGTAATCCTCACGGTCATATGCTCGTGAGGCATAGGTTGACAATGAAGGATATGGAGCTAATTCCACAGTGGCCAATGTCATGGCATGTGGTGCATCAGCAGGGGTTTGTGGATTCAATGCAGAAACACCTTGAAGCACTTTGAATTCACCATCACGGGTCAATACAATCTTATCTTTTCTAGGGAGATTGATTGAAAAAGAAGCTGTTAATACACTTTCTGGGTCAGGTACAGCAATACCATTGGTTGTGTCCAATGTAGTAACCGGCACGTTTGCACCGGCAGCCATGTCTGTGGCTGTTGTGGCTGTGTTTGCATATGTCTGTCCTGAAAATCCTGCTCTAGGTGTTACTGTAGGACGGAAGTCAATGACATCGCGCATATCATAGGTGATACCTGTTAGGTCAGATGTATAAGCAGGTAATTCATATGAATAGATTTGCTTTGCTAAATTTAAACTTGTAGGATCAAAATCAATCAAAGCACTTTCATAGGAATTTCTATTTAAATATCCTAATGTTGATGCTCTTGAAAAATTTCTGAATTTCAGAACAATTTTCTTTGATGCCAATGATGTTGATCCTGTATATTTAACATATGAGGTGTTATATACGTTATCATTCACATTTACATACAATTGAAAATCTGTTGTTACATTGGTCCATGCAGTATTGGCAATCAAACTAGAATAGGATCCAGGATATGCCTCTGATGCATCAGCCATGTATATAGCTTGTATATCATGTACATGAGGAACACCGAGGTATAAATTCTTATCTGTCAATAGATTTGTAGAACTTGTGCCAGTTAATGAAGAACTATCTACGGCAAGAAAGGAAGTTTCAAGAGTTAATCCTATAGGTGCACCATTACCTTGACGAATACGTGCATACACCTTTCTGTTGGCACCTGCATCTGCCACATTCACTTGTAGTGTGCCAGATGTGGTTGATACCACTGTGTATCCTGTAAGATTTGCAAGATTGTATGAAGCTCCTGCAGGTTCTACAACTAGAAAATCTTGTTGATATGTTGTGGAAGATCCTGCAATTGTTTGATTGGCTCCACTGACTGTGATTGAGGCATTGCCTGAACCATCAAACGTAAATTCTCCTAAATATTTCCAGAAGAAGTAATCGGTATCATTCTCATATTCCACAACTGCTTTAGATCCAGTTGGGAAGATGAGCGAGTTATATGTACCTTCGTGTAGTTTGAAGGAGGTTTGTTCAGGTCCTCCTAGATTGTCACCTGGAGTGATGGCTACTGTGGCTGTTGAATTGGTTGCTGTAATGGTATCTACACCTGCCAATTGTGTGAAACCCATGCCTGACTCAAAGGTGAGACCGTACATATACAGTTTATAGAAACGAGTGCTGCCAGTTCCTGTTAACCCAGAATGATGTTGTAATAAACGGAACTTTGATGTAGCTACTAATGTTGCGCCATCCAACAAGTTTAAGGAGACATTATCTTCAGCCAATCCCCAACTACCGGCAACATCCTTCACATACACATAGTTACCAAATAAGGTGAAGATTTGCTGTTCTACAACGTCTTGTGTATCAGTTGCCTTGGATACTGAAAGATATTCTGTAGCTTTCAGTTCACTATCAAATCCTTCTACGTATGCCTTACCTGGTTCTACACCATATAGGATTTTCGAAGCATCACCTAGTTCTTCTGTAGTGTAACGGCCGTTATTAACATCAGTTTTCAAATGTTCGCGTACATTGACATTTAATCCAGATACAACATAATTCCCTGATTCATCAAAAGTGCGTTGTGCCAATACTCGTTGCAATTCTGCATACTGTGGTTTATTGAACGCACGCTTCACAAAACCATTTTCAACAATGAATAGCAAATAGAATCCATCATCAGGTGTTGTTTCAATGTCAATCGATGCCGGCGTCGCTCGCGCGTATGATTCCAATTGTGTGATGACTTTGTACCTATCTGCACCCGGTGCAGCATAGTTGTATGAGCCTGCGGCAGGATCCAAAAGACTTACATCATCATCTGATGTGACCGCACTAGGAACAATACGAAATCCGATATTTTTAGATGGTACACTATCATAATAACTTAGTACTTCAGTTTGTGATTCATGACGGATAAAGGCGCCTTCAGCATACACGATACCATCATCAATGGTGTATAATGAACCTGTTCCAATTGGACTGGCACCTTCTACAGAAAATTTAAATGATAATGTTACACTGTTTGTATCAATAACAGTAAGTGCATCATTGGCATCAAATGTAGTGATTGTAGTTTCAGCAATGGCATCATAGTATGAAGTTTGATAATTCAAGTACAACACACGTTGTCCTGTAGGATCCTCATCAACACGAACAATTTTAGCGGATACACCCAATTCATTTATCACAGTGGCATCAACCAATGTGTTTTTATAGGTATCGTATGAAGTGGCCGCTATTGTGATGCCTGCCGTATTGGTGTTCCGAATTTTCACATAAGGAACATTGAATTGAAAAGTTTCTGCACATCCCACAACCACAGAACCATCTTTAAACACATGGTCGCCAAAGCGCTGTATTTGATTTTGTAGTATGGTTTGTAATTGTGTAAGTTCACGGGCCTGAACGGCATATCCAGGCTTGAAAAGGATTTTATGGAAATTCTTGTCTCCATCAAAATCATCATAGTATGGTGAGGTTCCTAAGTTGATAGCCATGGTTACCTAGAAGTGTAGAAAGAGTTTAATGGTTTCAAATTGTTCTGCTGTTCGAGAAATAGGAGAGAATTCATTAACATAGATAATGGTTCCTGTGTTTTTATCAAACTCAGGTTCTGTAACTGCACTACATGACAAATTTTCAAATTCTGTTGTGAGATTTGTAAAGGTGGTATCAGTAGTTAATCCTTCCACCCCTGTCATATACAACAAATAGATTTGATAGACTTCCTCTACTTCATCAAACACTTTGGTCAACACTTTATATATGCCTCCTGTCGAGGCCTCGATTTCATCATCAGCATTGTATTCATTGTATTCACTTTCAGGTACAGTGATGATGAATGCTGCAGTTGCTGTATCTTCTTGTAGATATCCTATATCTACATCTTGAATGCTATTATACAACTTTAAATTTTTCACTACACCTAATTGTCGAAAATCGTTACCTTCAAACAAATCAGTGTTTTCTGTTGTAATTGTTGCACTGATACACAGGGTTCGTGCAAACAATTCTTGTGCAATATTGAATCCATGTCCTCGCTGTGGTCCTACATGAATTCTGAATGACGCCGGAGATGTATGAATACCTGACACCTCGACATCACCATAGTTGTAGTTTTGCCCATAATTTGTAATTTGTACATTTGTGATGGTACCATCTGCATCGATATCATCATCTGGATCCACGTACAATTCTACACCTGTTCCATCACCTGAAACTTGTAATGTGATGTCATCATACCCTTCGCCACCGTCAAGAATATCTACATGATAAATGGCACCATGTACGGTATCCAACACCACATCCTTATTGATTTGACTGGCTGTTTCTGTACCTAAAATTACAACACCTTCAAATCCGTTGCCAGCAAAAGCACCAAATGTTTCATCAGGTACATCTACTTTAGCATATGTTACAAGTTCTATTTCTGTGTCAGACACTATGGTGGCAACCGCCCCTATGATGTTATTATGATGGTCTGTTAAAGTCCAACCTTCTGAAAGTTCCTCTGTGAATACAGTGTCCACACCTAATATAGTTTTGTCTTCCATATCAGCACTGATGGTACCCGAGAATACTTCAGAACCAGGAACACTCACATCATAATCAAGAGGTGATGCTTTGGTGTCATACATCACAGCACGTGCGTGTGTATATCCACGTGCAGAATCCGTGATTTCAATGTTTGTGATGCTACCATTCACATCTTTTGTAACTATGGAGCTACTGTATGTACCTAAATTTTCTAATGACGCAGTGCTAATAGATGTGAGTTTATGACTGATACCTGCACCTGAATCAATTTCAATGTATTCATTTGCCTCGGCGTTGACTAAACTAGTTGCCAAACGAATTTTTTTATCACTGTAAAAAATTACATAGTATACACTGTTATTACCTAATCCCACAACAGAGGTGCCTCCTCCATTATTATATAACACTCGGTCACCTGTGATGAATGTGTGGCCTATGTATTGTATAGTATGTGGATCATCACCTGTGGCTCCTGTAACAGATGTGTCTCCATTGAATATGATATCGGCAGGTGCAAACCCATCACCTAGAATCACAAGATATGGATCCAGATATCCCTCACCTGGATTTTCTATACGAACAGATTCAATCACACCGTTCACATCAAAATTTACACCATCAGATACATTTCGAACAGGAATATATTCTGATGTTAAAAATTTAATTCTATCTAAAACAGGAATTTCATACATGAACTTCCACTGATATCCATCATCAAGTAGTTCTGGCTCAGGATCAGTAGAAGTGGGTTTGATTGTAGATGCTCCATCACCTGTTTGTAAACACTTGTAGATATGATATTCATCTGTCATAACATAGAAATCTTCTACAACAAAGGTTCCTTCATCATCATATCCCAATGTTTCATAATCACTATATGGTACATACGTGGTTCCTGATTCCCAATCTTTACGTTGTATCATGTAAACAACATCATTTGGACCAGGTACAATACGTTTTGCCAATATCATATTTCTATGAATATCAGCAACGTAATGTCGTGTATCTACAGGAGTTTCGGTTTCTGTAAATGTTTTACCCGCAAACACATAATAGAAATCTTTTCCTGTAATGATGTCACGGTAAACTGACCTGGCAATTTCATGCCGGGTCACCGCAGGAATCAAGTTAGCCATGTTGTTTTATACTAGATTATGAAACGGTGATGGTCCAGGTGATTGACATGCTATCGGATGCACCCTTGTTGACAACTGGGAACACTGTGCGACACAACATTGTGCCTGCTGAAGAAGCATTGAAAAGACCTGCTTCTGTTAGAGCACCTGTACCTTCAGCGGCGTCAAATGTGGCTATAGCGGTTACAACTGCGCCTGAAGCTGAGTATGTGGTTAATGCTTGACGACCACCTGTCAAAGAAGAACCTAATAGAGCTGTTTGACCGGCTGCTGCTGCTGTTGAAGAAGTGCTCACTTCCATATGTGACATCACACCTGATGATGTGCCAACCATACGTGAAGCAATGTGTTCCAAACCAGCGGTAACCACTAGATTGTCATGTGTACGTTCTTCCTTGATGTTGCCATTTTCGTCACGTAGAACAATGGTCAACTTACCTGATGCCTTGATGTTTTCTTCCATGGTTTTCTCCTAGAAAAGTAAAAAGTTGTTATGAGTATTTATACTACTTACAAACCGTATCTTGCTTTTGTATTGTTATAATTATCTGCTATCTCAGAACCAGACAATTCTCTGTTGTAAATGTAGAACGCACCCACATTCATGGTTGGGAATCTATCTCCTGGGTCTTGAATATCTGTGCCTATTCTTAGATTTGCTGTGTTGCTTGGTATTGATGTTTCACCATTGTTTATGTCAACCACCTTTACAGTATCAACATACGCCTTGGAATTTCCACCAAAAGCAATCACTGCTGTAAACAAATGCCAAGTGTTGGTTGAGAATACATTAGTGTTTGCACTATTATATAATCCGTTTACAGAACCCCCATTCATTTGTAAACGTAAAACGTTGTTTGATTTTACTGCTAAAGAATAACCATCATATGAAGGACTGCCGAATTGTTTACCAAATATTCCATTATTGTCGGCGTATGATGAAATGTTTGCCCATATTTGAACAGTTAACTTACTACCAATATTTCCACGAATTGCAGCTGTGTCTAATATTTGAATGTAATCATTTGTACCATCTAATTGTATGATACCGCCATTATTTGAGCTATATGTTGGCCCGTTAACTAAAGTTCCATTATAACCACTTGCAATATCAGTCCAGGTGGTTCCTGTGCCAGGGTATGATGATGAATTAGAAGCATCTAAATGAACAATCAATCCGTTGGTAATGATATTTTCAGGCGGTGCAGTTGTTGTTGTAGTTGTCGTTGTTGTTGTAGTTGTCGTTGTAGTTGTCGTTGTAGTTGTCGCGGCAGTTGTAGTGGTTGTAGTGGTTGTAGGTGCTGCTGTTGTAGTTGTAGTGGTGTTATTTAAACCTGCTGTACATTCCACAGTACCTGCATATCCAATATCAACATATTCTATTGCAACATAATCGTCAATACCAACACAAATAGTATCAGATGTTGATGTTACATCATCAATAAAAATATGTGTATTTTTTACTGCATTTTCTGTAATGATTGATGTTTCAGCAAGTGTGAAATCAATATCTAGAATTACAGGAGCATCTGTTAAAGATACAGCATCATTGTAAACAGGTGAAACTGTAATACTACTGTCATCAACAACAGAAAGGTCTTCTGCCAAATCACTAGTTGCATCATTTTGTTGATTAAATGTTCTGACAGCGGTATCAGTTAGAGTAACACTATCAGCAAGATTTATTTCAGTATCAATTTTTGTAATATTGTCTATAGATGATACCACATCTGTTTTATTTAGTGTGACATTTAAAACATTACCTGTATCTGTAGCAATGAATGAGTCTGATGCAGAACTGTGTAACAAAATAGCCGAATCATCTTCTGCTGTTACAACATCATCTAATAATACGGTTGATACAATTACATCTTCAGTGAAAGTTACTTGATTTCCATTAATATAATCTTCATCAAAATATTGTCCTTCTGAGTACGTGTCTACAACATCAATTACAAGCTCAATATTTTTTGTTGATGTATCAGATAATTCAATATTATTGGATTCAAGGGTTTTATTAAACAATAAAGATGTATCATCTAATATTACATAATTATCATCAAAATCAATTGTGATATTTTTAGCAGCAATGGTATCGGTTACTGTGGCATTATCAGCAAAGGTTCGTGTAATGATAATTTGACTTTCAAGTGACTCATCCGTTTCAATTGAATCTGTGATATTAGTTAAGGTGATATCCTTAATAACAGACTCATTAGTTAGAACGGATTCTGCGAATACTGGTTCTACCTCTAATGTGATGCCATCAGTTATATCAACAGTAATAACATCTAATACTTTATTGAAGTTATAGTCAAAGGTTTCATTATCAACATATAATTCAGCAAAATATTCCGGTGCATATGATTGTGATGCATATACTGTATCAGTAACAGGTTTTGTAACGCTTTTTGCGATTTCATCAATGGGTTGTACACCATCCACAAAGTTTTGTATATAATATTGTGTACTTTCAATTGTGATGGGTGGGAAGTTTATACTATCTTCAATTAACAATTCACCAAACACAATGAACCCTGCAGGGTGAGCACTATTTTTATACAGATTGTTCCAGGTTTCATATGGTGTGATTCTGGTTTGAATCACATAGGAATATGGCTGATAATAGTAGTTGTCTTGTAACTTATTGATGTCTGATAGGAATCCTGAATTGTTTTTCCAAGCACCTGGGTGTTCATAAATGTATCCAACTTGGAATCGAACACGAGTTGCTGTAGTGTTGTAAATATCAACATTGAAATCTGTGTATCCGGTATCATCATTGGTGTCCATATAGCGGCCATCACCGCTATATTCCTGAAAATAATCACCTGATACTAAAGTGGCATATTCATTGCCACGTGGATTATCAAACACTCTGTCAAAATCTTTATACGTGGTGTAGTCATTTGTTTCATCATATGCTTCAGCAAAATAATCACCAATGACATCAAATCTATGTCCAGTTGAAATGAAACGTAATGAATTGATGATACCAGTAAAAGCATCACTTATGGCATATTCTGATCCTAAAATGACATAATCCGTAGCAAAATATTCTTCAGTATCTTTTTCTGTTGTTCCTGCTACACGAACTATACCGTTATTATTTTCTTGACCTGGAATGGGATATAGTGCTGATTCTGATACTTCAACAGTGAAAGTGTCACGACGACGAAAGTTTTCTCCTCCGTATAAAACGTCATAACCTATAAGCTGTTGTGTTAAAAATCCATACACATATTCCACATCATTTTCAAATGCTGTCACCCACACAGTGTCATAATGCACCTGTGTGGACAATGCTTCATTCACATCATCTATGTTTGTTGTTTTGGGAATATCAATTTCAATCTTGTAAATGTCTTGATTTGTAATGATGCGACTAACATTTATACAACCAAATTGCAATGTGTATAAATTCAATCCAGTTGCTTCTCGACGATAGTATTTTAAATAAATGGTTTTTTCTTTTAAGTCAAACGCATCTGTAGCATCTTCACGAATTGTGGCAGGAGCAATATCTAAAGAATCAGGATTTATTTGGGTGTAATCTGTATCAATCTTAATAGTTTTTTTAGATTCCCACACAGCATCAGAGGCGCGTAAAACATAGTCACCTGGATATTTAACGGTGACATTATCATTGTACATCATGCGGAAAAACAGTTCCGCAGAATTTTCTGTGCCCTTGGATTCGTAATACTGATTGATGAACTTGATTAAACGGCGCTGTTCAACCAATGCTTCAGGTGAAATATCATAGGCATACTGCTTACGCATCTCATCAACAAACAAATCCAATGTCAAATCAACATCAGTCCATTTGCTTGAATTTAATAATACACCATTGACCTGACGATTTTCATCTAGAAAGGTGTAGTACTCTTTGATGAAGTTAGCAAATTTAGGATAGGTATCCCGAAGATATTCAGGAATCTGACCATCAATGAGATGCTGTAACTTGTTTTTTAAAGTAGACATTATCCATCAATGGGTTGAGCAGTTACCGCTAGACCTGAAAGAGTTCCAACATTTCGGTTTTGTTCACTGTCATCAAGTACAACCACAATGTTCTGTGATGGATAAGGATACACAGCTTGTGTAAGATTGGGTGTTGTTCTGATAATTGTAGGAGAAAGATTTTTGTTCAAGTCCTGAGGAAGAGCATTGAAGCGTACATCATTGGTTCCTGATAGAAGCTGTGTCACAAACAATTTGCTCATTCTGAATAATCCAGATCCACTATAACTAATGGTACCATAATTTTCATCAATGATGGTTCCATCCAATGTGTTGATGAGCTTCAATGTTCCTGTACCTGTACGTGAAGGAGGAAACACATCAGGATAATCACGAATATAGGCCGTGTACTGAACACCATTCACTACAGTTATAAAATTTGTGCTTGTGAAAGAATTGGGTTCAATTGCTGTTGTGAAGTACAGGTCCAAAGATTCCTGAACATTCAATATAGGTGTAATTCTACGCTGTAAACGCAAATCAATCAACGTACCCACAATAGCACGTTGGGATGTTTGAATTCTATTGATTAATTGTGCATAGTAGAAATTTTTATCCAAAGTTGAAAGTTCGGTTGTGAAGTATCGACGAATTTCCCCTGCCACTAAACTGGCAACCTGTGTGTTAGTGTATCGTGTAAGTTTCTTATCATAGGTAACATTCACATTCATACCTACATACAAATAAACAGGATCTACAAACTCATGCTGTAGTGATAGCACACTCCGAGGACGAATAACACTGTTCAACAGAAAATTTTTATCAGATTCCGTAACAATGTAATCATCTTTAGGATCAATGGAAACGAATACTTTACCGTAAATGGGAGGTACATTATTTTCACCGCCCCATACAGCCACAGACTTGGCTTTGTCAAAATTCACCATGACCAATGATTTGTAGTCATCTACTGTGACTGCTCGACCACGAGTTGCATTATAACGAGGAGCATTGAAACGAATGCTATCAATATTTTCTCTTTCTGAACCTCCGGATGCTGCATACACCAAAGAAGTAACTAAACTTCCCCCTAATGAAAACTGAGCACCAAAGGAAGAGGCACCATTGGATTCTGCTCCTTTAGATGCTATGTAAGTGATGATTAAAATGTTGCCTGCTGTTAAACTTTTACCTATAATGTTATCACCGAAAAACAACTTGTAATATCCATCAGTGCCTTCTTCCACCCAATACACCTTGTCTGTGGAAGTGATATCAATGACGGTTTCTGAACGTTTCCAAGAAGCAGTTGTTAAATCAGATACACTTGTTTGAACAGTTACTTCTAATGTTGACAAATCAATGTTGTTGTTTCTAATAGTGATAGGACCTGTAATTTGGTCACTTGCGATAGTTTGTTCCTGTGTAACCAAAGCTCCTTCACATAGGTCTAGATTTAAAAATGTGAATGTTCCTGCAATTTTATTTGCACTGTATTCATCTAAAGAAACAAAACTATAGGTTTGATTGTTTACCGTGGTGGAAAATTTTGAATATTTTGGTATAGTTAATGGTCCAGTAGCAGCACTAGTAATCACAACATTGATTCTGGCACGTGAGGATACCACAGACCTAGGAGTATATCCTAATGTTTTTGCAATTGACACAACAGATGAACGCTTAATGGCAGTGTCGATGAACATTTCATTGGCTTGTAAATGTGCCAATAATGCATTGTAATGTGTGTTGTATGCCAACACATCCAACAGATTATTGATACCAGAACCTTCAAAATTATAATCTGAAAATTGCTCAGACGCACCAAGATAATTTTTTAGATTATCTTTAATTTGTGAAAATTCCAGTTCGGTAATTCGTAGTTCTGCCATTAGCGAAGTCTCTGTAAAATTAAGTTGAATGTGACAGGTTCTAAGATTCCTACAACATAGAAATAAAGAATGACATCATACGAATTGGTTTCATGTTGAGGATTGATTTCAACCTTTTGAAGGTTAACTCGAGGTTCATATTTACCGATAAGTTCTTTGATAATGTCTTTCATCAAATCAATCGTCAGAAAATCCATAGGTTCAAACAACACCTTATGTAAATCTGAACCTATTTCAGGACGAAACGGTTTTTCTCCCTTGCGTAAAAACAAGAGATTTTTCAGTGATTGTTTCACCGCATTGACATCAACACGCTTTGCAACATCCTTTGTTGCAGTTTGTCCAAATGTCAAGTCTAGGTCTAGATAAAGGCGATTTGGTTTGGTCATGACATTATTTATATGGTTTACAACTTATTCTGTGTGGCAACATACTTCAAGGCACCCCAATGGTCGATATTTCTGGGTGTGTTAGAGGCTCCAGCAATACCCTGGCCACGTTCTGCTGAAGGTCCTACTGTGACATTTCTGGCAGGAACCCCTCGCTGTATAGCACTCTCCACAATGGTTTTCACTCTGGCTGATGCTGCATATGGTTCAATAACATAGAACTTGTTTTTATCAGCTAGATTCTCAATTGTGGACAGGTCAAAGGCCTTGGCACAGCCTGCGCTGAAACAGAACACAGGAATCTTGGGATTCTTGCGCATGAATATAATGATTTCTTGCGTTGGTGTATTATATCTAAATCCCTTCACTTTACTATTGACGCCAAATCCAGTCTTGAACAACTTCACCTGAGCTTCCAAATCTAGGTCACCTGGTCTGTTGTCTAATCCTGCCACAAGAATGGCATCCCATTCTGATTTGGTTTCAGGAGTTGGTTCTGTTGCAGCAGGTGCAGTTGCAGGAAGAAGGTTCACAAGATTTTTAGGATCATGAACAGTATCACCCTTCATGGTTAAAGTTTCCATTCTGATTTGGGATCCCTCTCGACCCCCTTCCAACTTCAATCCTTGTTGCTGCCATTGAATATGAACCCAAGGTTTATATGTGGTTTTTCCGTTCACCTCACCTAATTGATATTCCAATTGAAGCTTATCATATTGAAGTACTTGTTTTAATTGAACGGCAACATCATAGTATTCTGAGAATTGTTTGTTAGGGAAGGTGATATCAATTGCCAATCCCAACTCATGAAATGAAGCTGCCGCTGGGTTATTCAACGCTCCTGTCACCACAGAAGGATTCTGTAATCCTGTAATGATGTTCACATTGTTTTTCCCTAATTTTTCAAACAAAGGTTCAATAACATTTGTGGCCAATTGTTTTAGATTACACACAATCTCAGCTTCTTTTAATCCATGTTGTGCTCGAATTGTTGCTCCTGTTGTTAACATACCCAACGTTACATTCGGTGATAGGTCCAAAGTTGTTGGGAATGTGGTCATGCCATTCAATGGTTCGCATGATGCCACTTTAGGAGGTTCAGCTGCTGGCGGAGGAGTAGTGTCACGTGCCCCTTCTGTAAGTGGCCTATTCAAATCTTCTGATGTCACCACACCTTCAGCAACAGCATTTGCCTTTACAGCATTAATGGCATCACGATTTTGGTCTGGATTTTCAGCTAAAGATGACATGGTTGAGGACATTTTATCTACCCGTGTTTCTAAAGCTAATGGAGGCAACACAGGTTCTTGAGGTGACCTCAATCCTACAGGATCTCCTGCCACAGCTTCTCCTGCTACTTGTGCTCTATTGGATTGAGCCAATGCAGCCGCGGCGCCTCCTGGAGAAGGTAATAATCCAAGTCCAGTTCCATTCACAACAACAGTTCCTGCACCTGCCAACAATAATGCCTGCCCTGCAGGTGATGCCAATGATGCTTTCTTTTCACCTGATAAACGAAGTACTGCATTGGCTTTTACATTAACATTGTCGCCTGTCATACTAGCTGTTGCTGATGATTTAATGTTGATGTTCTTCTGTGCTGTGGCATTGATGAACTCTTTGGCTTCGAAATTCATACTGCCTCCTACAGTAACATTGAAATCTTTAGCAACACTAAAATTCACAGACTTGTGGACATCAGCATTTAAATCACCATCTACTTGTAAATTACAATTTGTTTTCACATAGATGTTACAATTGCCTTCAACTGTTACATTGGCTTTTCCGCCAATATAAATGTATCCATTTCTTTCCCAAACTTCATATCCATCACCTACAATTCTACGAGTCATGGTACCATTACGGTCAATCTCCATGAAGGTACCTTCACGATGATACCAATGTAATCGTTCATTGTTTGGTGTATCATCTTCCTCAATAATGTGACCTGATTCTGATTCTCTCACATGATTGTATGGGTAACGAGCATTATACGGTGAACGAGGTTGATCCCAAGCAGGTTCTCCTCTGGCCACAGGAATTTTCAATATGCGTTCTTTGTCTTTTGTACCTACAATGGTGTCTTGAATTTTTTGATGACGAGCCAAACGATTTGTGTCGGGTTCACCTATGCGATTCACACGAGGATATACACGATTAGGATCATGGAATCCTTGATTATCAGGCACTTCACGAAGGGCGGCATTGGTGGGTTGTGATTCAACATTTGTGAAATCACTATATCTTCTTGTGCTATTTTGACTGCCTGATGTTGCTGTTGGTTCAGGATCAGGAACAGCTTCAGCTGCTTTATCAATTTCAGAAGCAGACAACGTGGGTTCTCCTGCTGCGGCTGCTTCTGCAATGCCTACTGCAGGTCCTTTAATCTCAACAATTCCTGTACCTTCTACTGTTTCACCTAAATCGGTTGTTTCTGTTGTGTCTTTGATTTCAGTTTCAGTGATTTTGCTTGCTAAAGCCTTGTATCCTCTGTTAAAGATATCCTGAACCTTTCTACCGATAATACTTGCAAATTGACCACCCAATCCAAATGCACGTGCGGCGCGCTCACCTACCAACCTAGCGGCCAACATATGTCCTAGAATTTGTGCTTTGTTGGTAATGGCGTTTTGTATAAAGTAGGCAAAGGTTGTTTTCCAATTACGTAATGCATGACGATACATCAGCAAACGCTGTATTTTTTGTAGTTTAAGAAAGTTTTTGGGCCCTATGAGTTTTTCCAACCAATATTGTCTATTGGCAAGAACATACCAACTTAATGATGACTTCAATACATAAGGAATGTTACCATACATAGCAACTGTAATGATACCGGCAAGCAAGGCTTGATATGCGTAATCCTCTCGTTCATTGGAAGGTATAGATTGCCATGCGGTTACTGCGGTTTGACTCACCACACCTATTTCCACAAGGTCTAAAACTGTTAATCCATACAATCCCATTTTACCATTTTCATCCACGGTATCAATGGTATGAGGGATGCCTTGTGCCTCACGCTCTATACGAATTTCATCCTCAAGAAGTATAGCAAACACTTCCACATCATCAGGTGTCAAAGGTCCTATATGACCTTCAGGACTTTTTTCAGGAGAAAGAACTCGTTTGTTAGGTGTAGGTGCTTCAATTAAAGATCCTTCTTTATCAAGGACGATATTACCATCAGCAGTTGTAAGTAAAGTTAATTCTTTGTAAGGAATATCTTCATAGTTTTCATACTGTGCTGCAGCACTTAAATCGTCAGGTGTGATGAGATAGGGATTATTGGAATTGGCAAGTTCAATTAATTGAGGCAATGCCGATAGAGCATTGATTGTATTGGTTGCTGAATCCAATGACCTGACAATTGCTGATGATTGATTGGGTTGTGCAATTGTGTTCAGTAAAGGATTAGATGAGCCATCGGCATTCACATCTCCTAACAATCCACGCGCTTCAGCAATTTCACGAACAATTTGATTGACAATAGGAGGAGTTAAAAATGCCAAGGTGCTAAAAGTTCCTTCATTGTCAATTAAATTTCTTAAGGTGGGAGATATTTTCATCAATGCTTCGATGCTATAATCTCCATCTTTAGGAAATTGACGTTGTATTTCGTTGATGATAACTCGTTTATCTGATGCCATTGTGTATATTTAACCTGCTATAGGTTGTTTTAAAGGAATGATGGTATATTCCCAATGCCATGATTCTTTAGGAATAGTTTTGAACCCATATTTTGCTGCATTTTGACTGAGCCACTTGAACGCAACAGAATCATAACCACAATTTGTAACGTCGATACCAAGTCCCCAACCGTGATTTGAAGTACCTGGAGTTCCTCCTAGACCCATATTTTGTGTTCTACCTTCAGTTGAATCAGGAGGATTTTTATCATACCATCCCTTTCTCTTAATCAAATCAATAGATACTTCAATTTTACGATATGAGTCTGTGATTTTTAATGTTTGACCTGTATCTGCCTTGAATTGTAATGCCATTCTATCAAACGCTTCAGCTGCATCTTTATATAAACGATGTCCGGGTGCCTGTGCCAAAGGTGTCAACTTCTCTGGAGGAATTCTACCGTTACGAAATCCTGCGTTATATAATGCAGCTGAGTTGGATGAACTACCAATAGAATCTTTCTTGATGGGTACACGAATAAGTTCTCCTGCCGTCCAACCTCTATCTGGTTTAGTTAATCTTCCAGTATACTCCACATAACCATCAACTGAGCCAGGAGAAACGGCAGCTCGAACCGCAGCTTCCGCTACAGTAGCAGCACCAGACACTGCCTGTACTACAGCACGACCTGCACCAACTATAACATCTCGTAATCCGCTTCTGGTCTTTTCACGCTCTTTACGTACAGCATCAGCTGAAGGATATGGAATGGCTAATGCAGACAATCCCTTCACTGGGAAGGTTAAAGTTTTCAATAGGGCCTCAGCCAATTTTGATAGAATTTCTAATATAGAAATTGATTCAGCTCTACCTGGAAATGTTCCCATCATCACAGGAAGTTGAGCATCATCTCCATCCAGAAAAAATCCCATGATCCAGGTTCCTTCAACAGGTCCTACAGGTGCATTTCCTGTACCTGATACTGAAGCTGAAGTGATGGGCATCAAAGGAATGGCCCAAGGTAAATCTTTAGAAGGTAGGATGTTTTTATCAGGATTGTGATATCCCACAATTCTTATCCTGCATCTACCTAACATTTCTGGGTCATTTCTATCTTCCACAACACCCATGAACCATTGGAATCCTCCATTGCTGTACATATTATTTGGCATTATCCCAATCCCTTGGCATAGGATTCTTTAATCAATTCCAACTTCATGGAATATTTACTAGGTGTGATGATGTGTCGCACTGCTGTGACCAGATAACTTCCTGACATATAATTGTCAACCAAGTTTTCAATATTTTCATCTGCACCTTTTTCTCCCATATGAGAATAGTAGAATTGCACAACTTCACCTGCTTGTGTATCAGTAAGTCCAGGTATCAAAATTTCCACTCTTACGTTACTTATATCATTTAATAAACTAGTTCTTTGAAGAACCCATTCTTCATGTTTAGGTTCTTCATAATCATCAAATATTTTTTTATGTTTAGGACGAAATACCTGATAGGACATCACATTTCGAATTTGACTGGATGGAAAGGTGGGAGCTTCTCTGTCCATTAGATGTTCAAATTTTGAAAAATTACTAGGAAAGTCCCAAATATATTCTTTAAATCTTTTGGTTACCACATCAAATTCATATAAAGTAGATGCATAATGCCCATGTTCTTGACTGCGCAACACATCAAAATTTGTAGGGACTGCAACCTTTTCAACTTTTTTATATCCTTCAGATAATGTATTCTTTGTTTTGTCCTTCTCTGCAATTTTCTTTATCATAGCATCATCAAATCCATAAAAATACATTTTTCTACTTGTCACATCTTCTTGAGCTTTGAAAATACTATCAATGCTTGCAAAGTAGAATTGTTGTGAAGTTTCCCAAAACAGGGTGTTAGGTGCTTCACTGTCTGAATCAATATGACGATTTGCCAACCAATTGATACATTTCATAGGACTCCACATGGGCGAAACCCAAACAACTTTATTTTTAGAATCAATACCATCTTTGAACGCCATCTTTGTTCTGTTTGCTGATGGCATTCCTTCCTTCCAATCTGGGATTGTCAATGTTTCCCCTGCTGATAATCCGCTGGGCATAGGATAATTTTTCTCCCATACTCTTGGCATAGAAAGATAATTATCAAAAATTTCTTTGGCAATTTCATGTGTTTTGCCATTGAATTTTTTTGATACATAGGTTACGTTATCTATGGCACCTTCCATAGACATCATGGACATCATATACATTTGTTGACGGTCTGTACTTACCGGACTTCTATCACGAACAGCATACACATAAAATGCTTTAGCAAAATTTTGGTCTTCAAATCCCGGTATAGAATACTTCACATTCATCACCTCACCACCCGTGAGTGGTATCGTGCCTATTAAATTGGCGCCGTCAGAAATTATAGCTGTGGCTGATAAGGTGTTGGAGAAAATATCTTCATAGATGGATATTTCCACAATGAATTCAGTGAAGTCATATTCTTCTCCCCCTTTAAATAACTTCACTTCAGTTAAATCAATAGAACCTGGTTGTATAGGTATTTCAGCCATGATTAATAAGGTGCTTGATTATATGCTGTGATGAACTGCTGTAAAAATATTGGTTCAAGAATTTTAACATTTCTCTTGGCTTCATTTTTCTCTGTTTCATAATCGTATATAGACACAGAATAGATATCACCTGAAAGAGACAAAGCTGAATCATAATCCACAACATAATTGGTTGAGGCATCTCTCCATTCATATACATCACTAGATAAACTATCAGGATATTTCAAAGCAATCATTTCTGTGAGTTGACGTTCTGATAAAGGCCATTCTTCTCTGGGATCAGTGATTTCATTGATAATTAAAATCACCCAATGGTATAATGGGGTACCATAAAACCTGTAGGACACATTTTCAGGTGTGTCACCATCTGATACCACGTATGGTAACAATACTGTAGATTTTTCTAGATATTTTTTTGTAGGCTGTATGCGAACCAAAATATCTTTCATGGTTATTGGACTTGCTAAATCACTTTGCGTAAAATTTCTTATTGATGCCGAACCTGAATAGCTGTCAGCTTCTTCTTCAAGATAACATAATGTATCGCTATCAATTCTAGAAATCATACCAACCATAACACCTTCAACAAACAATTCAGCACCTGATGTGATTTCAGAAATAAATACAGTGTTTGTACCTGTAATGGTTTTACCTGTGATACTAATGTTTCCAGTAAGTTCACTGGTTGTTCCTGTAAAACTAGATACAGGAACAATGATGTTGGGTAGATTTCGTAACATTACAATCCTTCCTTGTCTACACGGTCACTTGTAATAGGGACAATTTCACGGAATGTTAGACTCATCACAATATCAGCAGGGACACCGCCACTATCTTTAAAGGTCACAAAATCCTGTCCTCCATATTTCACAGTCATGTTTGTCAAAACACAATCACTAAATTGGTGAACATTGGTATTCAATCCTCCTTTGTACATATAATACAAAGAAAACTCTGAGGGGTAAATGAGGTAGAAAGCATTTTCTGCCACCTCAGGTAACATATTTTGACGTAGAATTTTCACAATCTGTAAAACATTTTGAGCTTCAGATATACTTTCAGGAAGAAATGTATATTCAAAATTAAAGGTACGAAATTCCACTTGTTTGAAAATTTGCTCACGATAAGGATTTTTAATCTTACCTAATCCTTTAGTAATGGCAGCTCGTTGTCCTGCTGCATCAGCTTGTGTTAATATTTGTCCTTTTTTACCTGGATTGATTTTATCAAGCATGGCTTCGCCAGCTATACCTTTAGCGATATTAAATGCGCCTATTTTACCACCAGATAGAACAGCACCTAATGCCTGCTCTTCCCATGTTGTGGAATACTCAGCACGAGGAGGTTCTTGAAGACCCAAACAAATGGATTTTGCCAGTGTTGTTAATTGATTGCTACCTGACAACTTTACTGCCGCAACTCCCGCTACAGCACGACCAGCGCGTGCAAATAGATTACCGCTCACTATCTTTTCAGTTAATCCCTGCCCTCCCTGTGCAGAAGCAGCTGCTAGTGCTGCATTTGTTGCAGTATCACCTGCATCCAATCTTCGTGCACCAGACTCTGTGTAAGTGCCTCCTGTCGTGGCCCCAGAACGTGCCTGACTATTTTGTTCACGAACACGAATCAGAATTTTCAACCAATGTGGTTGTTCTTCACTACCTACACCCTCAGGATAGCGTAGTTGTTCAGTTGACTGAGATGTTGATGCTGCTTCTTGATATCTTGGTTGACTGGCAACTGAGGCATCTTGTGATGACGCGCCATTGGGACCAGAAGCTTGTGGAGTCTGATTAGCCATCTAAATATTCCTATATGGAGTGTTACCTATTATTTATATGGCTTATACAAAAGATACCTATAGAGGAAAATATATTCCTCAAAATCCACACAAATATCGCGGTGATGTCACCAATATAGTGTACCGAAGCAGTTATGAGGTGCGGTTCATGAAGTGGTGTGACTACAATCAAGGTGTACAGGAATGGGGGTCAGAGGAGATTGTCATCCCATATCTGAACCCCATGGATCAAAAAATTCACAGATATTTTGTGGATTTTTTTGTGAAATTGAAAACCAAAGATGGTGAACTAAAGAAATATCTTATCGAGGTGAAACCTTTTCGTTTCACACAGGAACCTCAGATACCAAAGAGAAAAACACAAAGATTCATCAGTGAAGTGATGCAATGGGCCGTGAACAATGCAAAATGGGATGCGGCTCGTAAAGCAGCTTCACAACATGGATGGGAATTTATGCTCATCACAGAGAAAGACTTGGGCCTTTTACAGAACTGAGATAAATAGTAAGAGTATTTTTACTTCATCCCCAACATAGGGATTTTAACACCTTGTCAAGCCCTAGTCAAGCCCTCAATTTCACCACTTTATGAAAAGTAATAATCCCTTTGAAGCTATGCGAACCGGAAGTAAGGAGAAAAAATCCTACCAATGGTATCAAGCTCAAATCAGAAAATTAGGATTGAACACTCTAACAGCAGAAAAAGCTTTGGATTCTGGCATAGGAAAACTGGTGCCTAAGGTTGAGCTAGGGAAGATGTATCTGTTCATGTACAATCCAAAGATGTTTAAAACTCTTCCATACTATGATGAATTCCCATTAGTGTTACCATTCAACGTGATAAAAGGTGGATTTGCTGGGTTGAATTTACACTATCTTCCTCCTTTGTTACGAATGAAACTTTTGGATGCATTATTGAAACTGAGTGACACCCCCACATTGACCAAAACAACAAAACTCAGAATGACCTGGGATATTGTAGGTAATTTTTCTCGCTTTCCTGAGACAAGAGCATGTGTAAAACGTTATCTACTACCTAATGTACAATCCCGTTTTCTTGAAATCAATCCTAAAGATTGGAAAGCTGCGATACTTCTCCCAGTTGAATCTTTTCAAAATGAAACAAAATCCAGTGTATATCAATTTTCAAGAGAGCTTATAGATGCTTAATGGAGCAATGAAATGTCAATAGAACAGTTTCTTAGTGTTGTTCGAAGCAAAGGTCTTGCACGAACAGAAAAATTTTCCGTCAGAATTTTTCCTCCATCAGCACTAACAGTTGAAGGCTTAGGAAATGACACACTGATGTTGATGTGTGAAGAAGCTGCATTTCCAGGAAAAACTGTTTTAACCAGAGCAGTACGAATTCATAATCTCAACATACAGCGACCATCATCAGTTGACTTTTTTGGTGAATCTGCACAATTCACATTCTTCATGGATTCAGAGTGGAAGGTGAAAACTTTTTTTGACAACTGGATGGATAAAATCATTGGTATATCCAGAGAAGTCTCACCCTACAATGACATCAGAGGGGATATTGAAATCTATGGAGTTCACGAAGGCCCTATAGGAGATGAAACATCTGAGGCATATAAAGAAACAATTCGTTACAAAGTGAAATTACATGATGCATTTCCCAAATCAATGAATCTGATGCAGATGTCATACTCCACACCCGGAATACATCGTTTGAACATGGGATTTGCCTATAAATATTGGACTGTTGAAAACATTAACCAAGGTTAAACTATGAAACTAAATCATTTACCAACATTTGAGACTGTACTACCCATCACAAAACAACAGGTCACATTTAGACCGTTTGTGATGAAAGAAGAAAAACTTCTACTATTGGCGTCAGAGAGTGATGACCGTGAATCCATTTATCGTGCCTTGGATGATTCCATTAAAGCATGCACAGATGACCTTGTGTCGTGCGAAACACATCCTATGGTTGATGTACAGAAATTATTTTTGGAAATTCGAGGTAAGTCAGTAGGAGAAATCATTGAATTTAATTTGGTGTGTGGTAATTGTAAACACACCACAGCATCATCATTGGATGTGAATGAAGTTCAAGTGAAGTTTGAAGAAGGACACACCAATGTCATAAAATTATCCAATGATTTGATTGTAACCATGAGATATCCAAAACTTAAGCATCTATCAAGTTTATCAAATCCTGAAGGTACAATTGATGACATTTATGATATGGTAGCTGACTGTATTGATATTATACAAACCAAAGATGAGGTGTATAATCGTGACAATGCCACAGCGTCAGATTTTCGTGAATTCATTGATAACATCACAAGTAGTCAATTTGAAACCTTGAAAGATTTTTTTGATACCATGCCAGTTGTACATCATGATATTCGATTCACATGTTCCAAGTGTTCACGAAACAATTTGGTAAATATCAACGAGATTGTAAATTTTTTCGTCTAACTCTTTCTCATGATTCGGTTGTCAATTACTATGAAACCAATTTTATTTTGATGCAGGAACATCAATATTCTTTATCCGAGCTAGAGAATATGATGCCATGGGAAAGAGATGTATACATTGGGATGTTAATTCGTCATCTTGAAAAGAAAGCTCAGAAGAAAAATTCTCAATACTAACAGGTAAAGATTCATGGTACAAAAAGGTAAAACCACAAAGTCTAAGAGAACACAACAGACCAAAGGTAAATCAAAGGACCAGTTGGCCCGTGACTTACAAGCCGGAATATTGAACACTTCCCCCGGACACAACATGGAACGCAATGTTGAGTTCGGAGGCAAAATGACTACCAGCATTGGATCTATTATTGAGAATCTTACTGTAGAGAATGATGTGACCTTATCCGATGAACAAAACAAATTGTTTCAGGAAATGTTAAAAGCATTGAAAAAGATTTCCACTAGCACAGGTGACACCTCTCGGGACCGTGAAGAACTGCGAACCATGATGGCTAAAATGGTTGTGCAATCAGAGAAGCAAACGGAAAAATTACAAAAAGATGTGGAAAAAACTGATAGGTCAATAGAGAGCAAGGAAGAAGAAATTCGCTATCTTCAACAATGGCAAGATAAAGCAGAAGAAGATGCCAGTTTGTCTGATGATGAAAAAGAAGCCATTAAAAAAGACCTTGAAGGTCGTAAGAAGGAGTTGGAAGTTCTACAAGCTGAAAAACAAAAGCTTCAGAAAGCAAAAGAGGCACAGGAAAAATTATCTGGTGATATCAAGGGTAAAATGGAAGAGCCTGAACCCAAGAGGTTGACACTGAAGGGGGCCATCAAAGGTGACATGACCAATATGTTGCAAGGTATGATTCCTGGTCTTGACTGGACAGCCAAACCTGGACAACGCTATCGGGACATGCTGAAGAGCAACACCAAGGAAATGTTCACAGGTAAAGGATTCATGAAGGCGTTTAATAGTGTACTTCTTGAACCAGGAAAACATGCACCTTCCAATGAACAACTCATTGAGTCTGAACGTCTGGCATCACAACAACAAGAGGAAATACAAGGATTACAGGATCGCATGACAGGAACACAAGAAGAAAAACCTGACACAAGCGGTGCCATTGAACAGGCCACTACTGAAGCTTCTACTGATAATATGCTACCAACTCTCACAAGTTTACTGGAAGAAGTGACAGTAATTCGTAAATTGGTGGAAGGAAGTCTTGAGCGTGATAAAGGAGGAAAGTATCGTAGTACTGATACAGGTGAATATCTTGACAAACAAAAGGTTCGCACGGCCGGTACTGGATTATACTCCAAAGATGAACTGAACCAACAACTAGGCCTTTCCCCTTCTGAGTTGAAAAAGACGAAGATTGATGAGATGGAAAGAATGGCAGCTGAGGATGGAAGAATTTCTCCTATTGAAAGAGCGTTACCTGAAGAATCAGAAAATGAAGTAACCTCTGAGATGGTAGAACCTACTAAATCTGAAGAAGATACAGAAGATGTAGTAAAGGGGGAAATAGTAGAACCTACCAAGATGTTGGAATCTTTGGAAGAACAAGGGAAAATACAAATCAAGGTGTTGTCTACTCTACAAGAAATTGAAAAAGACACCACGATAAGTGCTAACGTAGATAAAGAACGTGACAGAGAAGAAGATTCAGATGAATCTACATTGGATACATCTGAAGATAATATTGTTAAAGGATCTGTACAGGCAGAAAAGAAATCCTCTCCTACTGCCACATTGCAGGAATCAGAACCAGATGGTTCTGGCGATGGAGGCAATCCTTTGACTGACCGATTGAAGAGGAGAATCATGAACCGTGTAGGTTCTAAACTAGGACAAATGGCGAAAGGAAGAACAGGCATGAGTGGCAGAGTTCTTCAAGGAGCATCCAGAATGTTGGGTGGCGGAGGAGGCGGAGCAGGAACAGCAGTTCGTGGAGCAAGTATGTTGACCAGAGCTGCACCTTTACTAACAGGTGCGGGAACAGCAGCTGCGGGAACAGCAGCTGCCGGCGGCGCCGCAGCAGCAGGAGGTGCAGCTGCCGCAGGCGGTTTGGCTGCTGGGGGTGCAGCTGCCGCAGGGGGTGCAGCTGCCGCAGGCGGTTTGGCTGCTGGGGGTGCAGCTGCCGCAGGGGGTGCCGCAGCAGCAGGAACAGC
>Ga0194133_10002442_pt1 | contig 28679 bp, 17 predicted proteins | sample TA2KigOf40mmetaG_FD_155448 | JGI IMG/M metagenome (GOLD analysis project Ga0194133, IMG submission 155448) | Freshwater microbial communities from Lake Tanganyika, Tanzania - TA2015055 Kigoma Offshore 40m | ecosystem: Environmental > Aquatic > Freshwater > Lake | place: Tanzania: Lake... | reverse complement strand
TTATCGCGAAGGATCTCCAGCAGTGGCTGGCCGAGCAAAACATCAGAACGATCTACATCACCCCGGCGAGCCCATGGGAAAACGGGTTCGTCGAAAGCTTCCACAGTCGCTTCCGCGACGAATGCCTCAACCGCGAGCAACTCTGGACCTTGACGGAGGCACGCGTCGTCATCGAAGACTTCCGCCAGGACTACAACACCGAGCGGCCGCACAGCTCGCTTGGCTATGAATCGCCGCGACGCTTCGCGGCCAAAAACGTCTTACCAATCTCAGGCTCCGGGCCGGACCGCCAAGCCGGTCCGTCCCTCCGCCTGAGATTGCCACCGACCGCCAACCCCACCATATCAACCAACGCCTCAGACTGACATCAAAGGTGGAGCAGTTCCGGCGTCCCTCTCAGCCCGTGCGGCCGCAGTTTCGCCGGCGCGCCCTGCGCCTCGCCGGGTACGGCACCGTTTCGCCCTGGCCTGGGCCGCCGCCATCGCGCTGGTCGGAACGGTCGCCGCACTCCTCGCCGTGCGTCGGGCCGGCGACCGCGCCGTGGCGGGATTTGTCGCCCTCCAGGACTGCCGTTGGGTCGATCCCGGCGTCTCGGTGCGGCCCGGCGATCCAATACGGAGTGGGCAGCGGCTGGAACTGTCGTCCGGCACGGTCGAGCTGCGTTTCGCCCGCGGAGCGGTCGCCACGCTTTTTGGGCCGGCGATCTTTGAGGTGAGCTCGGGCAACGAGGGATTCCTCACCCTTGGACAGATCAAGGTGAAGGCGGACACGCCGGAATCGAAGGGCTTCACCGTGCGCACCCGCACGGCGCGCGTCGTTGACGTCGGCACCGCGTTTGTCGCGGCTGCTGCCCCCGACGGCCAGAGCCGCGTCGACGTGACCGAAGGCGAGGTGCAGGTGCATGTCGCCGGCGGGCGGGCGCCGCACCGCCTGCGCACCGGCCAGGCGCTGGCGGTCGAGGCGGGCAATGCCCAAGTGCTGGTGCGCATTGAACCGGGCGACGGCACGGCGGCGTTTCGCTTCCCGACGATCGAGCCGCCGTCGTCCAGCGACTTCGCGGATGCGACGCGTGGTGCGGCCACGATTCGCGTCGTCCGCGGCGCGTTGCGCACCAACGTGCCGATCCCGAGCGGTCCGCCGGAACTGCTCTTGGACGGCCGCGGCCAGTCGCGACCGGATTCCCCGGCGGAGTCGGTATTTTTTGATGACAATGCCTCCGGCGCGTTGCTGTTGGATCTTGGCCGGTCGCTGGCCATCACCCGGATCAACACCTACTCGTGGCATCAGAATCGGGACTCGGACGTACGCGTGCGCGCGGTGCAGAAGTTCACCCTTTATGGTTTTGCGGGCGACCGCGCGCCCGCGACCGACGATCCCCTCACCGAAGCGGGCTGGGAACTCCTCGCGCGGGTCAACTCGGATGATCTTTTTCGGGTCGTCCAGGCCGCGGACCGGCCGGCGCAGCAGGCGTGCTCGATCTCGGGCACCCGCGGCTCCATCGGCCGCTACCGGTACCTGCTCTGGGAGGTTCAGCCCACGCTGGGCCACAACCTCCGTTCGCTGAACAACACCTTCTATTCCGAAATTGATGTCTACGGCACGCCGTGAGCCGGCCGGCGCCCGCCCACGGTTTTCCGTGCGGTAGCTCCGCTGCGATTGCGAGTGCCTTCCTTCCCCCCCCGATGAAGCCCTATCATCCCTCCCGTCTCCTCTCCCCCCGCCGCGCCGCTTGGGTTCGAACTCCGGCTGCGCTGGTTTCCGCGCTTTGGCTCGCGCTCGCGGGGGCTGCCCACTTGTTGGCGGCAACGCCACCGGAAACCGGAATCGTGACCGGTCAGGTGAAACACGCGGTGACCGGCGCGCTCCTCCACAACGCCCGGGTGTCGGTCCTGGGGGGCGCCCTGCAGGCGTTCACGGACGAGGCGGGAATCTACCGGATCGCCGAGGTGCCCGCCGGTTCCGCGCGGGTCGAGGCGTTCTACACCGGGCTCGACGCGCAGGTGGCGGAGGTCGCGGTCCGGCCGGGCAGGGTCGCCGAGACCAACTTCGAATTGTCGAGCGTCGCGCGCTATGGTGCGACGACGGAGGCGGTGCGGCTCGACCCGTTCCGGGTCGCGGCAGCCCGCGAGACCGACATCGAGTCCATCGCGATCAACGAGCAGCGTTTCTCGCCGAACCTGAAGCACGTGATCTCGACGGAAAGCATGGGCGATGCGGTGGGCGGGAGCGCGGGCGACTTCCTGCGTTTCCTGCCGGGGGTCGCCGGGACCTTCGCCGGCGAACTGGAGACCGAGGCGGTGCAGATCCGCGGTTTTCCCAGCAACTACTCGGTCGTCTCGTACGACGGCGTGCCTCTGGCGGGCAACGCGCTGCAGGGCGGGCGCGAATTCTCCACCTCGCGGATGTCGGTGAACAGCGTCTCCCGCGTCGAGGTGACGAAGGTGCCGCTGCCATCCAACCCCGCGGACACGATGTCGGGCTCGATCAACCTGGTCAGCAAGAGCGCGTTCGAGCGCAGCACCGCCGAGTTCAAGTACCGGACCGCGCTGACGACGAACGGGAAGCCGCTTTCCCTCCGGAAGACCGGGATGCCCGCCAATGAGGACGACCACAACTTCGCCCCCGATTTCAACTTCGACTACACGCTGCCGATCAGCCGGAACTTCGGACTCGTGCTCACCGGGCTCTACTCCACGACCCAGTTTCGGACCGACTCGTGGTACACGGACTATCTCGCCGCCGGCACCGGGACCGGCGCGACGCCGGCCAATCCCTACTTGTGGCGGACGCGGAACGTCGAGTTCCTGCGTGGGAACCAGCGCCACGGCGGCTCGGTGCGGGCCGACTGGCGTCTCGGCCCGCACGGCGTGATCTCCGCCGGGTACGTGCTCACCTACTACAATTCGCGCAGCAACCAGTCGGTCTTCACGCCCACGGCCGGCAACAACGGCACCGCGAGCGTCGCGGGCGGGCGCAGCCTGAGCTACACGCCCGACCAGGTCCTGGGCGCGACGGGGCGCGGCGACACCCCGCAGACCTTCAGTTTCGCGGACAACAACAGCGTCACCCAGAACGGCAACGTGCGCTACCGCTTCAATGACGGCACGTGGAGGATCGAGTCGCTCGTCAGCCATTCGGATTCGAAGTCGTGGCGCCGCAACTCCAGCCGCGGGTTCTTCAACGGCCTCAATGTCGCCCTCGCCACGCCCTCGCGCGTGAACCTCCTGCGCATCGGTGGCGGCCGGGTCGGAGACTTCGAGGTGTTCGACAACGGCAACCGGCCGGTGGACCCGTTCGACATCGCCAGCTACATCCTGAACACCGCCTCGACCAACCCGGAGCTGGATATGCGCACGAAAATCACGGTGGGCGAACTGGACTTCCGCCGCGAACTCACCGCGTTCGCGTTCCCCGCCGGACTGCAGATCGGCGGGTTGCACCGCGTCGAGGCCAACGACGAGCGCTGCCGCAACGGCCGCACCTACAATTTCGCCGGCATCAACGGCTCGCGTTCCGCGGCGCCGTTCCTCAACGAGCGCTACTACGGGGCCCATCGGCTGGAGGCCTTCCCGGACAAACCCCCGGTGCCGTGGGTGTCGCCCCACCGGGTTCTCGCCGCCTTCGCCTCGAACCCCGCTTGGTTCACGCAGACGCTGGCGCAGCAACGCACCACGGCGAGCAACAACCTGCTCGACTCCAAATACCTGAAGGAAACCGTGTCCGCCGCCTATGTGCAGGCGGAGGCGCGCCTGCTCCGCAACCGGCTCCACGTCGTCACCGGAGTGCGTTACGAGGAGACGACGGACCTCGGGCTCGGGCCGCTGCAGGATCCCGATGCCGTGTTCACGCGCAACGCGAACGGCACCTTCGCCCGCACCCCCGCGGGGGCGCGCATCCGAAAACCGGAGGCCGGGGCCGCCGGCTCCCTCGAGGAGGTGCCGCTGATCTTCCGGGAGCGGGCCTCGCGCGCGGAGCGCTCCTACCGGGGCGCCTACCCGAGCCTCCACCTGAACTTCAATGCGACGGAGAACCTCGTGGTGCGCGGCGCCTACGCCCGGACCTACGGGCGGCCCGACTACGCCAACATCGTGCCCAACACGAGCGTCACACAGGACGACGACCTCAACGCCGCCCCGGGCACCACGCTGGGCCGCATCACCTACAGCAACATCGGCCTCAAGCCCTGGACCGCGGACAACTATGACCTTTCGCTGGAGTACTACACGCCGCAGGGCGGCATCCTGAGCGGGGGTGTGTTCTGGAAGGAGGTGAGCAACTTCTTCGGCACGGTGGTGAAGGACGCCACCGCGGAGGACCTCGCGCTGCTCGGCCTCGATGGGCGTTACCTCGGCTGGCGGTTGACCTCGCAATTCAATTCCGGCGCGGCGCGCATTTTGGGCACCGAGATCAACGTCCGGCAGTCGCTCGCCCCCCTCGGGGGCTGGGGCCGCCACGTGACCGTCTTTGCCAACGCGACGAAGCTGGATCTCAGCGGCAGCGGCCTCGCGGATTTCACCGGCTTCCTGCCGGAATCGGTCAACTGGGGCGCCACCGTCCTGCGGAACCGCGCCACCCTGAGCGCCAAATGGAATTACCGCGGCACGTCGAAGGGCGTGCAGTTCCCGAATATGGGCCCCGAGGCGTTCCGCTATCCGCAGGCGCGGCTCCAGTTGGACGCGAGCTTGGCCTACCAACTGGGCCGGCGCAACTCGCTGTTCCTCAACGTGCGCAATGTCACTAACGCGCTGCAGGAAGAGCACATCTACCAGGCCGCGACCCCCGGCCACGCGCGCGAGTTCCTCCACGGCCGCCTGGGCCGGATCATCTCGCTCGGGGTCAAGGGATCCTTCTGAAGCCGGTCCCCCGAATCCCGATGCACGCCGATCCCCGCGACCGCCGGTTCCTTCTCCTGCTCCTGGCGTTGGCGCCCTCCCTCCGCGCCGTCGAACTGCCGGAGATATTTCGCGATCATATGGTTCTCCAGCGCGACGCCCGCGTCTGCGTCTGGGGCCGGGGCAGCCCGGGGGAGACGATCACCGTCGCCTTTGCCGGCCAGGCCGCCACGGTCACGGCCGACGCCCGCGGCCAGTGGCACGCCTATCTCGCGCCCCTGCCCGCGAGCGCGGAGCCCCGGTCACTTGTGGTCCGCGGCCGCGAGACGCGCGAGGTGCGCGATGTCCTCGTCGGCGACGTGTGGCTGGCGGGTGGGCAGTCGAACATGGGCAGCAAGATGCGCGAGTACCTCGCGACCGTCGCGCCCGAGGTGCCGCGCGCCGATCTTCCGCTGCTGCGCTACTACAATGTGGCAAAGCGACGGCTGCCCGGGGAGCCGGCCCCGGCGGAAAACTGGGCCGCGGTCACCCCCGGAACGGTGCTGGACCTGTCGGCGACAGCGTACTTCTTCGGCCGCGACCTGCAGCGGCATCTGCAGGTGCCGATTGGGATCGTGGTCTGCGCCTGGGGCGGGACCCTCGCCGAGAACTGGATCAGCCGCGAGACACTGCTCGCCGACCCCGAGACCCGACCGATCATCACGCGCTACGAAGCGACCGTCGCGGGCTACGGGGACGAGGCGAGTTATCAGGCCCGCCTGGCCCGGCACCGGGAGGAACTCGGCCGTTGGAAACAGAAGCGGAAGGGCGGCGAGAAGGGGGTGCCCGCGCCCAAGGAACCGATGGGGCGTGAGCACTTCCAGCGGCCGGCCGGTCTCCACGAGACGATGTTCCGGACCATCGTGCCGTTCACGTTCCGGGGGATCATCTTCTACCAGGGCGAGAGCAACGTGGCGGACGGCCGCAGCTACCAGTACCGCCACCTGCTGCCGATGCTGGTGCACGAGTGGAGGCGGGATCTCGGGGCGGAACTCCCGTTCCTCCAGGTCCAGCTGCCCGTGATCAAGGGTCAGCACGACGACGAGTGGGCGGAGATGCGCGAGTCGCAGCTCGTTGGCGCCCGGACCGTGCCCGGCTGCGAGACGGCCGTGGTCGTCGAGTACGGCGAGTTCAACCGGCTCCATCCCCATCTGAAGGAAGGCGTGGGCGCCCGGCTGGCGCTGCTCGCGCGGGGCGCGGTATACGGGGAGAGGATCGTCTTTCGCGGGCCGACGCTGCGCCGCCAACGCGTGGAGGGTGGGCGCATGCGGCTCGAATTCGACTCCGGCGGCTCCGGCCTGCTGGCCCGGGGCGGCGAACTCAAGGACTTCGCGGTCGCTGCTGCCGGGGGCCGGTTCCGGCCGGCACGGGCGGTCATCGACGGTGACACCGTGCTCGTGTGGTCCGACGAGGTCGCGTCGCCCGTGGCCGTGCGTTACGGCTGGAGGAACTTCTTCGAACCAACCCTCTTCAATCGCGAGGGGTTCTCCGCCTCGCCCTTCCGGACCGACACGTTCAAACTCCGGACGGAGGACCAGCGATGAGGGCTTCCCGCCGGGGCGCAGCCCTGCTGGCCACGCTCTTGGTCGTCGTCGGCGGGGCGATCGCCGAGGAGGCTCCGACGGTGGCGGAGATCTTCGGCCACCATATGGTGCTGCAGCGGGATCGGCCGGTCCCGGTCTGGGGCAACGCGCCCCCCGGCCTGCGCGTGAGCGTGGAATTTGCCGGACAGCAGCGCACCGGGCGCGCGGGAGCGGACGGACGCTGGCAGGTGGCGCTGGACGCGATGTCCGCGAGCGCGGCGTCCCGCGACCTCGTGATCCGCTTTGGCGATGGTGGCGGGGAGGCGCGCATCATCCGGGACGTGCTCGTGGGGGAAGTCTGGCTCTGCGGCGGGCAGTCGAACATGTTCTGGCCCCTGGGGCCGATCGCCAACCAACGCGGCCGCTGGCCCGGCGTGAAGGACGGCGAGGAGGAGGTGACGCGCGCCCGCTGGCCCGCGCTGCGCCTGAACTTCGATCCGGAGCACGAGCTGGGGCTCTCTGGCTGGCAGGTGTGTTCACCCGAAACGGTGCGCGGATTTTCCGCCACGGCGTACTTCTTCGGGCGCTCCCTGCACGAGACGTTGCGGGTGCCGATCGGCTTGGTGCTCCGCAGCCGGGGCGGGTCGAGCATCCAGGCCTGGACGCCTGGACCGGAGCTCGAGGCGCTGCCATTTGTGCAGGAGCAGCGGACCCGGCTGGAACAAGGCCGCGAAGCCATCGTGGCGTGGAACCGTCGGATGGCGGAATTCCGCCAGGGCCGAGCCGCGGAGGAGACCGGGGCGCCGGCCCGGCCGGCACCTTTACCCGATGAGCTCGAGACCGCCCGCAAGCTCCAGAGCCGGGGCGAACTCCACGAGCGGCTGGTCGCGCCCGTCGTGCCCTTCGCCCTGCGCGGCGCCATCTGGTACCAGGGTGAATCCAACACCAATCCCCGGGCCCTGGCTGCGGCTTATGGCGATATGCTCGGGGCGTTGATCGAGGGGTATCGCCGGCTCTGGCAAGATCCCACGCTGCCGTTCTACCTCGTGCAACTGCCGGTCTTCGAACGGCCGGCGGCGGGCGAGCACTGGCACATCGTGCGGGAAGGAATGCGCCGGCTGCATCAGCGCACGCCGCACACGGGCCTGGTGGTCACCTACGACTTCTCCGACCCGACGAACCTCCATCCGCCGGAAAAGCAGGAGGTCGGCCGGCGCCTCGCGCTCTGGGCCCTCGCGCATGCCTACGGCCAAGCGGTGCCTCATTCCGGGCCCCTCGTGCGGGAAGTCCGCTTCAGCGGGTCAAAGGCCGTCGTCTCGTTCCACCACGACGAGGGCCTGCGGTCGCTCGATGGTCACCCGCTGCGGGGTTTTGAGATCTCCGGGGCCGACGGCCGGTTCTTCCCGGCGGACGCCGAGCTCGCGGGCCAGGTCGTCCTCGTGAGCTCCGCGGCGGTGGCGGAACCCCGCCTGCTCCGCTTCTTCCACGGCGGATCGCGGATACCCAATCTGGGCAATGCGGCCCGCCTGCCTGCATCCCCCTTCACCACCGAACCCTAGCCATTTTCGGGGCGGCTGAAAACCGCCTCGCCCACGCTGCGGGTTCTTCCTTCGCTCACCCCGTTTCTCCCCCATCCCCATGATGTCCCCGTCGTCCCCGCTCCCCCGTCGGGAATTCCTCCGTCGCTCCGTGCCGGCCGCGGCGCTGGCCGTCGCCGCGTCCGGCCGGCTGCCCGCCGCGGCCGCCCACGGCCTGACGCTCGGTCTGTCCCAGTACTCGCTCAAGGGACTCTTCGCCGCCAAGACTCTCGACCCGCTGGACTATCCGGCCTTCGCCCGGCGGGAGTTCGGCATCACCGAGCTCGACCTCTGGGAGGGCGGACTGCCCGCCGACCGGATCGACGATGAGCGCTACCTCGCCGCTCTGCGGAAACGCGCCGCCGACGCCGGCACGCACCTGTTCCTGCTCATGGCCGGCGTGGTCGACGCCACCGGCGGCGCAGGCAAGGCCAAGAAGAAGGCCAAGCCCGCCGACCACGCGCGTTCGATTGAGCGCTCCGCCCAACTCGGCTGCCGCTACGTCCGCTTTTTCGTCAGCGCCCCCGGGGGAGACCGCGCCGCCGCCGTGGCCCGCTGCGCCGAGGCGCTGGCGCCCCTCGCCGATCGCGCCCAGGCCCTTGGCCTCACGACCGCGATCGAGCCGGGGGCCTCGGCGCTCACGCAGGACGGCGCTTTCCTCGCCGAGCTGATGCGCGCGATGCGCCACCCGCACTGCCGGCTGATGCCCGACTTCGGCAAGCTGCGCGGCGACATCTACGCCGGCACGGAAGCGATGATGCCCCACGCGGCGGTCATCTCCGCCAAGACCCACGAGTTCGACGCCGCCGGCAACCAGATCGACTTCGATTACTTCCGCCTGATGCGGATCGTCGCGGCGGCCGGCTTCCGCGGCATCGTCGCCATCGAATGGGAGGGCAGAAAACTCGACCCCGTCGCCGGGGTCCGCGCCTCCCGGAACCTGATCGAACGCGCCCTCGCCGCCCTTTGAAACTCCCCCCGATGCCCCTCCCCTCCACCTTCACCCGTCGCGCCTTCCTGCGCTCCACCGGAACCGGCGTCGCCGCCCTCGGCCTCGCCCCCGCACCCGCACGCGCCGCGGCCGAACCCATCCGCCTGGGCCGCCTCATCGACCCCTCCCGGAAGCTCAACGTGGCCTGCATCGGCTGCGGGGGGAAGGGCGTTTCCGACGTCACCGGCGTCAGCGGGGAGAACATCGTCGCCCTGTGCGACGTCGACGCGGCGCAGGCCCGGCAGATCTTCGGGCGGTTCCCCGCCGTGCCGAAATACCAGGACTACCGGCGGATGCTGCGGGAGCTGGATGACCGGATCGACGCGGTGACCATCTCCACGCCCGACCACACGCACCACGCGATCGCGATGCTGGCGATCTCGCTGGGCAAGCACGTGTTCGTCCAGAAGCCGATGGCGCGCCTGGTCGGTGAGACGCGGGACTTGCTGCTGGCCGCGCGCCGACACCGGGTCGTGACCCAGATGGGCAACCAGGGCCACGCCGGCGAGGGCGTGCGGCTGGCGCGGGAATGGGTCCAGGCCGGGCTCATCGGCCCCGTGCGCGAGGTCCACGTCTGGACCAAGAAGATGGAGCTCGGGCCCTACAAGTCGGCGGTCAAGAGCCGTCCCGCGCCCGGCGAGCAGCCGCCGGCGACGCTGGATTGGAACCTCTGGAACGGCCCCGCGCCGGCGCGTCCTTACAGCGCCGAGTACCATCCCCGGCGGTGGCGCAACTGGTGGGACTTCGGGGGTGGGGCGCTCGGCGACATCGGCTGCCACACGCTGGATGCCCCCTGCTATGCCCTCGACCTCGGGGCGCCCGAATGGGTGCAGGCCGAATGCGAGCCGACCAACGGTGAGACGTTCCCGGACTGGTCGGTGATCACCTACCAGTTCGCAGCGCGCGGCGCCCGACCGCCGGTCCGCCTGACCTGGCACGACGGCGGGAAACTGCCGCCCCGCCCGCCGGGCCTTGAGCCGGACCGCGCCCTCGAGGAGCGCTACGGCTATTACTTCCTCGGCGACGCCGGGGTGATCTACGACCCGAGCGAGAAGTGCGCCAGCCCCCGCCTGCTGCCCGAGGCGCGGATGCGCGAGGCGAAGTTCCCGCCGAAGACGATCCCGCGCGTCCCCGGCGGCGACCCGTTCAAGGAGTGGATCGCCGCTTGCAAGGGCGGCCCGGTGCCCGGCTCCAACTTCGAGTACGCAGCCCCGCTCACCGAGATGGTGATGCTCGGAAACGTGGCCCTGCGGGCCCCGGGCCGGCGTCTGCGGTGGGACGAGGCCCACCTGCGCCTGCCGGACGCCCCGGAACTCGAGCGTCACCTCCACGCCGAGGCCCGGGTTTTCTGAGACCGCTCCGCGTCAGAGCTGGCCCTTGATCCCGAAGATCACGGTGGCGCCTAGCTCCTGCTGGCGGCGCGTCCGCATCTGCTCGGGCGTGTCCGCGGCGTAGCGCCGGTTGCCGATGACAAAACCCCGCCCGTTCAGGTTGTTGATGGAGCCGTAGACGGCCAGCCGCGGGGAGAAGCTGTACTGGGCATTGAGCCCGACCCGGAGCACGCGCGCCTTGTACTGGAACGTCCCGGGCGGGATCCCGTTCCCCACGTTGGCGGCGACGGCGTTCTGCTGCGTCTCGCCCTGGAAGGTGAAGCTCAGCTTCACGGAGTAGCGCGGCCGCACCAGGTTGACGCCGCCCGCGTAGTCGCGCGGCGCGTAGCCCTCGAAGTCCGCCGTGTTGCTCCCCGACAGCTCCAGCCGCGTGGCGTTGAGGAACACCTGCAGGCCGCTCGCCCAGGCCGGCAGGAAGAGCAGCGACTGGGTGTAGCCGAGCTCGTAGCCGATGATCCGCACCCGGCCGACGTTGGTGCGCGTCGCCACGTCGTAATTCAGGTAGAGCGGGTCGGCCGGCAAACCGTAGAGGGCGACCAGCTCGGGCGTCGCGTCGGAGAGGACGCTGCCGAAGAAGTCCCGAATGTCCTTGCGGAACACGCCGATCGAGCCCGAGCCCCCCTTGACCGCGTAGGTCTCGAGCGAGAGGTCGAAGTTGTCGCCCGTCCAGGGTTTCAGCCCCGTGTTGTTGACGGAGATGGTCGGTTGCGCCGCGGTGGGCTCGCTCACGCTGACCCCGGGGATGATCAGGCCGAGGTCGGGGCGCCCGATGGTGCGGGCGTAGGCCGCGCGCAGGAGCAGGTTCTCGGTGATCGTGTACGTCGCGTTCAGGCTCGGGTACCAGCCGTCGTAGTCCCGGGTGGCGCGCGCGCCGCGCTCGACATACCGGAGCTTCCGCAGGGCGAGCGGATCGGTGGTCACGAGCGTGGGCGCACCGTTGGTGAGCACGAGGTTGCCGCGGGCGTCCTTCACGTACTGGGCGGTCGGGTCGTTGAGCACCCCGCGGCCCGTGTCCCGGGTGTGCTCGTAGCGCACCCCGCCCACCAGCAGCAGCCGGCGATCGAGGAGCCGCACGTCGCCGCGCAGGTAGGAGGCGGTGATGGTCTCGGTGAGCGCGGTCGAGTTGTTCGCGAGGGCCTGGTGGTAACCGGGCTCGTCGAGCACGAACCATTCGGGCCGCTGCCGGAAGAGGTCGTGGAACTTCACGCTGCTGAGCCAGCCCATCCGGCGGCCGAACACCGAGGGCGCGGTGGCCAGGAACTCCCCGTCGAACACGTCGAAGTTGCCCGCGGTGCGCGCCGCGGCGGTCGTCAGGCCGTTGGGCCGGAAAGTCCACGTGCGGTTGCGCACCCGGCGGTCGCGGTCCATCCGCATCCCGTGGAGCCCGGTTTTGAACGACCACGGGACCCCGCCGGTGAAATCCCGCGTGACGTCGAGCCGCGCCGTGGTCTGGTGCGCGTGGGTCTTCTGCTGGGAGGACGAGGGGTTGCCGAGGACGTAGTTGGCGCCCTCGAAGATGTCGACCGGGACGCCGCCCCGGGTCGCGGAGTAGCGCGCGGGTATGACGCCCCCGCCCTCGCCCACCCCCTCGCCACGGAGGACGAGGCCGGTGATCGTCGCCGGCATATTGTTGAAGTGCCCGTTGTCCAGATCCGCCGAGAAGGAGGTGGAGTACGAGTGGGCGCCGAGGGCGTCGACGCGCCAGAGGCCGCCGCGGCGCTGGTACTTCAGGGTCGCGTGGGTGGTGTCGGCGCCCGAATCGCCGTTGTCGCCCGCGGCCTGCGTGACGGTGCCGTTGCCGGCGGCGGAGCCCTGGGTGAAACGGCGGTCCCCGGTGGCGCCGGCCCCGTAGTTCACGGCGAGGTCGACGCGCATGATGTTGTTGCGGATGCCCCGGTGCTGCACCGTGGCGTTGAGGGTGTCACGCGGGGAGAGGCGCCAGTCGGCGCCGAGCTGGAAGGTCCAGGTGCGGAAGATCTGGTCGAGGCTCTGCCACGTGACGGAGCGCTGGAAGCCGTTGACGAGGTTCCACTCCGCGAGGGTGTCGAGGTTGCGGTCGCGCTCCATCGGGTTGCGGCGCCAGGTCTGGTTGGCGGCGAGGTTGAACGCGAAGTTACGGCTCACCGGGACGAGGCCGCTCAGATCGATGGAGGCGGGTTGCCAGCGCGGGGCGAAGTCGGCCGAGGGCCCGCGGGGGCCGCCGGCGATGGTGATCCCGTCGCGGTCGTCGATCACGTGGTAGAGCTGGTAGGAGAAGGCGGGCCGGCGCGACTCGAAGCCGTTGCGGCGGATGATGTTCATCGAGCCGCCGAGGCTGTTGGCGGGCTTGTCGGGGGTGGGCACCTTGGAGACCTCGACGCGCGAGATGTTGGCGGTGGGCACGTCGAAGAGCGTGTTCGCCCGGCCGGCGCCCCGGGCCGTGGCCAGCTGCGCCCCGTCGAGCTCGAGGCCCGTCTGCGCCGCGGGCAGGCCGCGGATGATGACGTTCTGCGCCAGCTGGCCGCCACCCTCGTCGATGCTCACCCCGGGCAGGAACCGCAGGAAGTCGCCAATGTTCTCCGCCGAGCGGTCGCCGTACTCGTCGTAGGCGACGACGTTGATGAGGTTGGGCGCGAGGCGGCGCTCGTTCAGCGAGACCGCCTGCGCGCTCATCTCCCGGTCGGCCACGACCGTGAACTGGCCGAGCCTGACCGTCTGGTCCCCCGCGCGGGGCCGGAGCTCGAAGTCCCGCGTGACGGCGCCGCCGGGCGTGATCTCCACCGTCGCGGACTGCGGCAGGAAGCCGAGGTAGCTCACCTCCACCCGGACCCGTCCGGCGGGCACGCCTGGAATCCGGTAGCCGCCGTCGTCGTCGGTGACCGCGCGGCGGCCAAGGTCGTCGAGGGAGACGACGGCGTTGCGGAGGGCGACGCCCCCGGTCGCGTTGAAGACGCGGCCCTCGAGGATGCCGGAGGCGGTTTGGGCGGGGGCGGAAGCCGTGAGCAGGGCGGCGGCGAGGATCAGCCGGGGGTTGAGGCGGGGGTTCATCGGGGAGCGGCGGGCGGGTTCAGGGGGCCTCGCCCAACCAGGCGAGGGAAATGCGGGCGAGGGTGATCCGGGCGTAGGCCCAGTCCCCGCCCCGGCGGGGGTCCCCGGGGCGGCCGTTCTCGTAGAGACAGAGGATCGTGCCGTCGGGCAGGACGGCGAGGTCGCTGTAGGCACTGGGGCCCTCCTGCAGGAGCTTCCGCACGGGCCACGTCCGGCCGTCGTCGCGGCTGACGTGGATCGACACGTGCTTGCGCTCGCGGTGCTCGCGGCTCGGCGTGTGCGGACTCGAGTGCAGGAGCAGCGGGCGGTTCCGGCCGGGGACGCCGGGATGGCTCACGAGGCCGGCCATGCAGCCGGGTTCGAGGATCTCCGGGAGGAAACGCGGCGCGTTCCAGCCGGTGGCGCCGTCCGCGCTCTCGACCACCGCGCGGCGGTTGCGCGGGTCGGTGTTGCGCGAGCTGAGCAGGACGCGGCCGTCCGCGAGCTGCGCCACGCTCGTTTCCCCGCCGATGGTCATCGCGAGGTCGCCCCGTGACCAGGTCGCGCCGTGGTCATCGCTGTAGATGACCGCGCATCCCCGGCGCCGGGGCGGCGCGGGATCCTTGTCGTAGTTGGCCAGCCAGACGGGCACGATGAGGCGGCCGTTGCGCAGCTGGATCCCGTGGCCGGGGCCGGTGGCGACCGCCTGCCAAGGCAACTCCGGCCGGAAGCGATCCAGGGTGGCCGTGATCTCCACCGGGGACGACCACGAGACGCCGTCATCGTCGCTGCGGGAGTGGAAGACCCGCTGGTACTCGACGCAGTAGACGAGGTGCACCGGGCCCTCGCGCGTCGCGATGAGCATCGGATTGTTGACCGTCTGCTCCGCGGGGCCGCCCATATCCTTGCGCCGCTTGTCCTCGGGCATATGCGGGTTGCGTGGCAGCCGGGGGCCGAGGTGCGCGATCTGGCGGGCAGGGCCGAAGCTGCGTCCGCCGTCGGTGCTGCGGCGCAGGTGGATCTCCAGCTCCCCGCGGTCGGCGGCGGTGAACTTCCTCGCCTCCGCGTAGGCGAGGACGGTGCCGCGGGCGCTGACCACGATGCCCGGGATGCGGTAGGAGACGAAACCACCCTGCCCCTCGGTGAAGACGTCGACCCGCTCCGGCCCGGCCGCGGCGGGGGCGGCGGCCAGCAGCAGGGAGAACCCGGGCAGCAGGACAGCGAGGAGGAGCAGGGGGCGCATGGAGGCTTCAGAAGCGGGTGGTGAGGTTGAACTCGACCTCGCGGCCCGGGTCCGGCGTGTAGCGGTCCTGGGTCACGACGAAGTACATCGCATTGTTGTCGAATACGTTCTTCACCTTGACGGCGGCGTCGTAGCGGACCCGCGCGCCCCGCGCCGCGGGGAGCCGGTAGCCGAGGATGAGGTCGTGCCGGAAGAAGGCGGGCGCGACCCACACCGGCTCATTGCGGGGGTTGGCGCCGCGGTCGCTGTCGCGCGCGCCGACGTAGATGGTGCCGAGGCTGGCGAACACGCCCCGGAGCCGGCCGGCGTCGAAGGTGTAGCGGTTGAAGAGCGTGAACTGGTCCTGCGCCTGCCGGGGCTGCGCGAGGCCGGTGCGCGTCTCCCGCGCATCCACGTAGGTGTAGCTGCCAAAGGCGAGCCAGCGGTCGGTGAGGCGCAGGTTGAGGTTGAGCTCGAGGCCCGTGCTGCGGAGCCCCTGCACCTGCCGGAAGTAGCCCGGATTGGCGGGGTCGGCCTCGGTGACGTTCTGCTGCCGGATGTCGAACGCGCAGAGCAGCCCCTGCAGCCGGCCGCCACGGAGGCTGAACTTGACGCCGGCCTCGCGCTGGGCGCCCTCCTCGGGATCGAGGCCGGAGCCGTCCGGCTGGGTGCGGAACTCGGGGAGGAACGAGTTGTTGGCGTTGGCGTAGACCGTCCACGTCTTTTCGGCCGTGAGGTGCCAGACGGCGCCGACGCTGTGGGTGGTCGAGGAGGCGGAGGCGATGGCCTTGGCCGCGGCGGGATTGAGCCGGCGATTGGGGAAGGTGCCCGTGACCCGGTTCAGGTTGGCGCGGTCGGTCTCGGTGCGACGGAGGCCGAGTTGGAGGAAGGCGCGCTCGCCGAAGGCGGAGATGACGTCGTTGAGGTAGAGCTCGCGGTTGCCGATCCGGTTGCGGGTCCAGGTGTCGAGGTACAGCGGGGGCCGGTTGGCCGGGGCGGGCACGGGAAGCGAGTTGGCCGGCTGGAACACGTTCACCGGGAGGAGCAGGTTGGGGTTGAAGCCGGCGAGCTTCGGATTCGCGAGGAACTGGGCGTAGGCCAGGTTGGGGAAACGGTTGAGAGTCACCCCGCTGGTGGTGTTGAAGCCCGAGCCCTCGAGCGCGGCCGAGCCAGGGGCGAGCCCGCCGTAGTTGTTCACCGAGCGGGAGGTCTTGTTGTCGTCGTACTGGAGATCCCAGGCGTGGCCGGCCAGCAGTTGGTGGCGGAGGGGGCCGGTGCGCACCCGGGCGACCAGCTCGTTGCGGGTGCGGAAGTTCTCCGTGCCCCGGGGCACGTCGCGCCAGCCGCGCGGGGTCAGCACCGCGTCGCGCAAGATCGTCATCGCCTCGATCCACGGCTGGGTCTCCACCTGGTGCTGATCGCGGTCGCTGTACTGGAACTGCGAGCGGAACTGCCAGTCGGCGCCGAACACGTGCCGGGCCTCCACCGCCGCGACCTGGCGGGTGTTCTGGCGGATGTCCCCGGGCCAGGTGTGGTTGTAGTCGCGCCGCCCGAAACGGTGGTAGACGCCATCGGGCGTGGTGATCCCGTCGGGGTCGCGGTTGACCATCGGGAAAGCCCACCCGCCGGGGCGGACGTGGCGGTCCCGCGTGTACTCGAGGGTGAGCTGGGTGCGGTCGGAAACCACCCACGTGAGCGCGGGGGAGACGTTGAAGCGGTTGCTCGGCGTCCCGCGGTAGACCTCCGCGTCGTCCCACTCCACGTTCAGCCGGTAGAGCAGGCGCCCGCGGAACCACGGCAGCGGACCGGTGTGGTCGAAGGCCAGCCGGTAGGAGTCCTGTGGCCCCACCGAGGCGCGCAGGGAGCCCTGCGTCCGTGCGAGGGGCTTCTTCGTCACGCGGTTGATCGTGGCCCCGTAGCCGCCCTGCCCGTACAGGACGGCCGCGGGCCCCTTGATGACCTCGACGCGCTCGACATTCGCCACCGACTGCGAGCCGAAGCCGGCCGGCTGCGGGAACCCGTTGAGCAGGTTGGCCGCCACGCTGCCGAAACCCCGCGCGAGGAACGCGTCGTTCTCCGTGGTCTTGCGGACCGACGCCTCGTAATCGAGCACGTCCGTGGTGTCGCGCGCGAGGATGTCCTCGAGGAACTGCTGGTTGAACACGGTCACGCTCAACGGGAGGTCGGCGATCGCCATATTCATCCGCGTGACCTCGGCGGAATTGGCCGACTGGTAGCCGATGTCGCGCGAGGTGGTGACCTCGAAGGCGGAGAGCGTCACGGGCGCGGCGGCGGCCGCCGGCGGGGAAGCCGGGGCCTGGGCGGCGCCCGCGGGGGCGGCGGCCAGCAGCAGGGACAGGATGGCGGGGAACAGGCGGGGGGTCATAACGGGGAAGTGGTGCCGGCACGCTTCTTCTTGCGCGCGGGCGCGGGCGCGGCGGACGCGGGCTCCGGCGCGACGACGGAGCGCTCCCGGAGCACGGCGTCCATCCGCGCGCGCAGGCCCGCGAGGAGCGGCGCGGCGGCCGGGTCGGCGGCGAGATTGCGGCGCTCGACGAAGGTGGACCAGCGCGGGGACGCGCTCGCGGCGTCCGTGTAGTCGTAGAGTTCCTCCGCCGTGGTCTCGCGCGCGGGCCAGCTGACCCAGCGGGTGTAACGGTGGGTGGCGGTGCGGATCGAGTAGCCCATCGCCTCGGGGGCGCCGGCGTTGAAGGGGCGGGAGAACTGGGAGAGCGCGAACTCGCGGCCGGGCGCCGCCGGGTCGCGCAGGATGGGGGTCAGGCTGCGGCCGGAGAGGTCGGCGGGGGCCGGCAACCCGGCGAGCTCGGCCAGCGTCGGGTAGACGTCGACGTACTCCACCAGCGCGCGGGTGGCGACGCCGGGCCGGGGCTGGCCCGGGACGCGGATCAGCAGCGGCACCCGCGTATCGAGCTCGAAGTTCGTGCCCTTGCACCAGCGCCCGGCGTCACCCAGGGCGAACCCGTGGTCGCCCCACAGCACGACGATCGTGTTGTCCGCGAGGCCGAGGCGGTCGAGGGCGCCGAGCACCTTGCCAATCTGGGCGTCAACGTACGAGACGCAGGCGTAGTACCCGTGCCGGAGGCGGGCGGTCCCGGCCGGGTCGACCCGCTCGTCCTTGGGCATCCCGGAGTAGCCACCCAACTCGCGGTGCGTGTGGTAGGCCGTGGCAGGCGCGCCCGCCACCCGCTCCGGCTCGCCGGGCAGCGCGAACTTGGCGGGATCGTGCAGGTCCCAGTAGCGCCGGGGCGCGTTGAACGGCAGGTGCGGCTTGAAGAAGCCGACCGCGAGGAAGAACGGTTTTGCCTCGGCGCGGAGGCGGCCGAGCGTCTCCACCGCGAGGGCCGCGAGCTTGCCGTCGCTGTAGCCCTCGTCGGGCACGTCCGCGGCCTCCCACGGGGCCTGCTTGCCGCTCCCCTCCCCGCGGGGCGAGGCGTAGTTCCGCCAGCCGTCCTGGCGCAGGATCTCCGGGGCGGACCACGACGCCGGGTCCAGCTCGCGCTCGTCCCCGCTGAAGATCTTGCCCATCGCCTGCGCGAAATAGCCGTGCTGCTTGAAGAGCTGCGGCAGCGTGACGAGACCGGGGTTGGTGGCGCGGAACAGATTCCGGTTGTGCCAGGCCCGGTTGTGGTCCGGCAGGCGCCCGGTCAGCATCGCGGTGCGCGCCGGCCCGCACACGGCCTGCATCGTGTAGGCGCGCTCGAAGACCCGCGCCCCGGCCGCGAAGCGGTCCAGATGGGGCGTGAGCGCGAGCGGATCCCCGTAGCAGCCGAGGGACACGCGCAGGTCGTCCACGGCCAGGAACAGGACGTTGGGCCGGGCCGCCGGCGCGGCGAGGGCCGGGACGGACACCAGCAGGGCGAGGGCAAGGCGGGGGAGGTGCATCTCAGGAAGGGTTCAGGGTTGCGCCGCGCGCCGGGTCCAGACCTCCGGCGTGCGCACGCCGGGCCGGAGCTCGCCGCTGGGGATGACGTGACGGCCTTCCCATTCGACGACGGGCACCGTCACCGTGGGCCGCGGCATCCGGCCGGTGGAGCGCCAGGCGTCAGTCGCCGGGTCATAGGTCCACGTCGCGCCGGGAAAACCGGGGTGCGCCGACAGGGGCGTCACGGTCAGCCGGGAGGCGTCGTCGCCGCCCAGCACCACGAAGCCACGCGCGCCTTCGGGGGGCGCGGGGGTCGGGGCCGCGACGGCCGGCTGCGGCAGGTCCGCGATCCGGCGCCAGCCCCGGCCCGGATCATACCGGTAGGCGTCCCGGAGGTAGGTCCGCGCCGGCTTGCCCTGCGCGTCCGGCGCGAGGGCGGCGCCGCTCACGAGGAAAAAGGCGCCATCCGCGACCGCGGCGACGGCGAGCATCCGGCCCGGACCCGGCCAGGAGGGCAGTTCGCGCCAGCGTCGTTCCGTCGCGGCGAGGTCCAGCGCCCAGAAGGTCGTGAGCGCGGCGGTGGCGTCGGGGGTGGCGATGCCGCCGGCGAGGTAGAGGGTGGAACCGAGCCGTGCGCCGCAAAGGTTCGCCACCGGGCGCGGCAGTGCCGGGAAGGGCCGCGTGGTGACCCGGCCTTCCTCCCAGCGGAGGAGGAACGCGTCGGCGTGGTGGCCCCCGGCGTCGCTGCCCCCGAGGCAGAGCACCCCGTCGGCGGTCGGGATCGAGACCCCGTATCCGAGGGGCCGCGGCAGGCGGCCGCCGATCTTCCACGCGCCGTCGGGCCGCTCGAGCACGAAGACCGTGTCGTACCAGACCTTCTCGCCCCCGTCCCACGGACGCTTGCCCGGGAAATTGGCGCCGCCGGCGACCAGCAGCGCGCCACCGTGCTCACCGGCGAAGGGATAGGCGAAGCCCTCCGGATCCGGGAGCGGGGCCAATCGCTCCCAGCGCACGGGCTCCGCGGCGGCCACGGGGAGGGAACTCAGGGCGGCGACCATCAGGGCCAACCGCCAGGAACGGGAGTTCGTCCTCATTGGCCGGCCTTCCGTTTCTTGCCCTTCGGCACGGGCTGGAACGACGGGTCGTAACCGGGGTTTGGCGCCATCATCTCGGCCCCCACGGCACGGCGCCACTCCTCCAGCTCGCGCCGCAACTCCGCGAGGCGGGCCGGTTCGGCGGCCGCAAGGTTGCGTGTCTCCCCGAGGTCGGCGGCCAGGTTGTACAATTCGAACCCCGCGGGGTCGAAGGTCTCGATCAGCTTCCACTCGCCGCGCCGGATGACCCCCGAGGGCACGCTGTGCGGGTGGTCATTATAGTGCGGGAAATGCCAGAAGAGCGACGAGCGCCCCAGCGCCTTCCCCTCCGCGAGGACCGGCCGCAGGTCGAGGCCGTCCACGTGCTGGTGCGGGCGCGGGGGCAGGCCGGCGGCGGCGAGGCAGGTCGGGTAAAGGTCGGTGCTGGTGACCGGCTCGGCGCTGACGGTGCCGGGGCGCGCGATGCCCGGCCATTTGATCAGCAGGGGCACGCGGATGCCGCCCTCGTAGTACGCCCCCTTGTTGGCCCGGAGCGGCGCGTTGCTGGTCGCGTTGTAGAAGCCGCCGTTGTCCGAGGTGAAGATGACGAGCGTGTCCCGCTCGAGCCCCAGCTCGCGCAGGGTGTCCATCACGCGGCCCACGCTGTCGTCGAGGCTCTCGACCATCGCGGCGTACACCGGCTTGCCCTGCCGCTCCGCCTCGGGGACGCGCTCGTACCTCGCGACCACCTCGGGCTTGGCCTGGAGCGGCGTGTGCACCGCGTAGTGCGGCAGGTAGAGGAAGAAGGGGCGGTCACGGTTCTCGCGGATGAACGTCACGGCCTCGTCGGTGATCCGGTCGGTGAGGTACTCGCCGGGCTTGCCCTCGCGGAACACGTTCCACCGCGCGCGCTGGCCGGTGGTCGGGATCGCCCAGTTGCCCTCGTAGGGGAAGAAGAAGTCGCCCGGCGCGCCGTGCGCGTTGCCGCCGACGTTGAGGTCGAAGCCGTGGTGCTCGGGCAGCGAGAACGGTTCCCCGCCGAGGTGCCACTTGCCAATGCTGGCGGTCCGGTAACCCGCCTCGCGGAGCGCCTCGGCGAGGGTGATCTCCTCGAGCGGCAGGCTGCGCACGAAGCGCGCGCTCCGCAGGCGCGACCGCGGATCCCAGCGCCCGTTCGGCAGCCAGTCGGTCAGCAGCAGGCGGGCCGGGTACTTGCCGGTGAGCACCGCCGCCCGCGTCGGCGAGCACACCGCGCAGGCCGCGTAGGCGTCGGTGAAGCGCACCCCCTCGCGGGCGAGCCGGTCGATGTTGGGCGTGCGGTAGTAGGTGCTGCCGTTCGCGCCGATGTCGCGCCAGCCGAGGTCGTCGACCAGAATGAGCACGACATTCGCGCGGCCGGCGCGCGGGGACGCCTCGGCAGCGGGAAGCAGGGCCGGTGGTGCCGGCAAGAGCGCGGCCAGGAGGGGCGCGAGGGGGAAGCGGGGGACTTTCATCGGGAAGGAAAGGAGGTCAGAGGCGGGCGGAGCCGGGGGCCGGATAACCGCGGGCGGCATCGTCGAGCACGAGCACCCAGTCCTCGCCGGGCGGACCGGCGGGCGGCGTGAATTCGCGGGCGGCTTCCCGCGTCCAGCGCCCTAGTGCGGTGGCGCGGCCGTCGCGCGGGTTGAACCACCAGCCCGCCACTTCCGGGCCGGCCAGGATCCCGGTCGCCAGCGTGACGCCCCGGCGGGAGGGAAAGTAGGCGAGCAGATAGGAGGCGTCCGGACTTCCCGGGGTGCCATCCCGGGTGACTTGCACCCGCTCCATCCCCTCCCCTTGCCCGGCGAGGACCGGACGCTGGTCGGGGATCCGCGCCAGGAAGGGACGGCTCAGCAGCAGCGCCTTGAGGTGGACGAGTTGGACCGCCCCGGGCAGATCCAGCGCGTCGGGCCAGGGCGTCACGACGTCCCACAATGGTTTCCGCGGCGGGGCGTAGAACTGCCAGATCGGATGGGTGCCGTAGGTGTGGCCGAAGGCGCCGGCGAAGACCGCCCAGTAGGCGTTGCGCCGCACCTGCAGGGCGCCGACGGGCCGCTTGGGCGGCAGGGCGTCGGGCGGATACTCGTAGGAGGGCTCGCCATCGAGGCAGGGCTTGGGGGGCGCCAGCGCGTAATCGCGTTCAATCCCGGCATAGTTGGCGCTCTCGGCGGTATGACCGCTCTGCAGCATATTGAAATCGAGCCAGCCGGCCTGATGAAACGGCTCCGCCGACGTCCGGCCGCCGCGGGGATGAAAGGTCCGCAGGTGCGCGCCGCCGTCCCCGGCCGCCAGGCCCCGCGCCATCGCCTCGAGGATCCGGCGATGCCGCTCGGTCTCGACTGCCCGGTCGCCGCCCAAAATCCAGACGACCCCCGCGGCGCGATAGCGCGCGCCCAGCCAGCGCCCGTAACCCTCGGCGTTCTCCGGATTGAAGATCACGCGCCGCGAATGCCAGTAGCTGCCCCAGGTCGGCAGGAGGCCGACGTGCAGCCCCAACGCGTTGGCCCGCGCCACGATCCAGTCCACGTGCCGGAAATAGTCCTCGTTGGGCCGGGCGGGATCACGGTCGTGCAGCGGCGTGTGGCCGTAGGCGTTCGGCGTGTCGAGGCCGTCCAGCTCCGCGAGCGCGACCGCCTGGATGACGGTGAAGCCCTGCGCCGCGCGGCGCCGGAGGTACTGGTCGGCCTCCTCGCGGTTGAGGCGGTGGAACAGCTCCCACGCGGTGTCCCCCAGCCAGAAGAAGGGGCGGCCCTCCGCGGTGACGAGGAAGCGCCGGTTCTCGCTGACCCGGAGGCGCGGCGGGACGCCCGCCGGTTCCGCGGGGGCGGCCGTCCCCGGTACGGCGGCGAGCGCGGCGGCGAGGAGCGCGAGGACGGCCCGGCGGCACGCGTGCCGGGGCGGAGGCGAATGGGGCGCCCGGTGCATCAACGGAGCTTGAACTTCCCGAACAGGATGTGCGTCCGGGGCGTCGTGGCGTCGCCGCTGTCCCAGACGGCGCGGAAGTCACCCGGCGCCACCTCGACGAGCGTCGGGTAGGAGTTCTTGGTCCCAGCGTCGAAGAAGGCCTGCTCCGCGCTCCAGGCGCCGCCGGGAGACTTGGTCTTGTAGCGCAGCGAGGTGCGGCCGCCATTCGGGAAGCCGGGCCAGGAGCGGTCGCGCTGCGCGGGGCCGTCATTGTAAACGTAGAGGTGGGTGCCGTTGGCGGCGCGGCCGAAGAAGCCCTTCGATTTGGCGTTATGCAGTTCGGGCTCCGGGGCCGCCGTGCTCCACGTGCGGCCGCCGTCGCGGCTCACGCTCGAGTACGCGCGCGGCGGGCTCGTGGTCTTCTCGGTGTCATCGTAGTCCGCGGTGCGCATCACGATCCTCAGCTCCCCGGGGGCGTCCCCGGCGGCGACGTTGCCCTCGTGCAGGAAGACGCGCGGGCTCGCCGGCTGGGGGATGTAGGCCTCCAGTTTCCATTCGAGCAGGCTGGTGCTGCTGAGGACAAAGTGGTCCCGCGAGCCGCGCGGATCCGCCGCGAGCGTGTTGCGGTGGGCCGGCAGCAGGAAGCGTTTCCGGCCCTCGTGCTCGGCCACGACGATCCCCGCGTTGGTGATGAGCGGACCGGTGTAGTGCATCGCCAGCTCGACCGGCGTCCACGACCGCCCGCCGTCGGCGGTGAACGCGGCGACGAGCTGCGACTCCTCGCTGTTCTCATACGCGATCGGACAGCGCATCGCGAAGCACCAGATCACGTCCTGTCCCGGGGCGCGGAAGAGCACCGGATTGGCGTAGGCGAACTGGATCGCGCCCTGCCAGCGGTGGTAGTCGAAGACCTTCACCGGCTCACCCCACGTCTCCCCGTCGTTGGTGGACAGGCTGGCGAGGATGTGGCCCATATCCTTCTTCCCGTTCGCCATCGCGCCGAAGGCGACGATCAGGTGGCGCGGGCGTTCCCCTTGCAGGATGAACGGCTGCCAGACGCGCCACGCATCCGGGTGCTGCTCCACGCGCCGGACGACGCGGACATCGGTCACATCGCCCTGGTGCGGCGCCGGGGCAGCGGAACCGGCGCCCGCGGCCGCGGCCTTGCGGGGCTGGCCGGCGAGGGCCGCGAAGGGGAACCCGCCCAGGACGGCGAGCGCCAGCGCGGGCAGGAAAGGTCGGGGGAAGCGTGTCATCACGGGGAGGGGGTTGAAGGTGGGAGGGTGGAGAGAAAGAGCACGGCCGGGCCCTCGAACGGGGAACGCAGGGCGCGGCGGGCGCCTCCCGCGACGGCCGGGGCGGAACGCGGTTCCCCGCCGTCCGCGGCGCGCCACTCGGCCGCGAACCCGCCGGGCGTCCCGGCCAATTCGAGGCTGCACTCGCCGCCCGCCGGCAGGAAGACAAGGTAGCTGGCGCCCGGCTCGGCCAAGCAGAATCCGGTCGAGGCGAGGTCCCCCCGCGGCGCGGCCCGCGCGAGGTTCATCCGGCGCGTGAGCGCCAGCGCCGCGCCCATCGCGCGGCGGGGCCCGTCGTCCTGCGGGCGCACCCGGCCGAGCACCTTGCCATCGTAGGTGTCCATAAAGACCGGGTTGGCGCCGCGGGTGACGGTCATCCACACCCACGCCGCGTCGCCGCCCACGCCCCAGAGGTGATCGGTATCGCTGAGCACGACCTTGCGGCCGCCGAGGTCGGGCGGATCGTCCTTCCAGCCGCCGTCCGGATTGGGCGACACCCAGTCGGCGGGACCCGCGTACAAGGTCTCGTTTTTCCCGCGCCGGTTCTGGTAGGTCATCCCGACCGGATGCTGGAGCGGCAGGCCGGCCTCGACCTGCTTCACGAATCGGATCACGTGGTACTGGAAGTCCGTCGAGCTCGGGTGCGTCTCGTTGCCGACCTCGTAGAGGAGGTTGTCGAAGTCGTTCAGGCCGGTGACCAGCCAGCGCAGGTAGGTCTCCTGCACCGCGGTCACGCGCGGCACGGCGAGTTGGTGGACCTCGATCCCCTTGCCGTCGCCATTCAGGTCGCCATCGACGCCGTTGATGTTGTTGGCGGGGTTGAAGGGATGGTTGGGCCAGGCGTCGGCCTGGAACTGCACCCCGTAGCCCTCGAACAGCATCACGGAAACGTAAATCCCGGCCGCCCGCGCGAGGGCGAGGCGGGTGCGGATGCGTCCGAGGTACTCCGGGTTGGGCTGGCTGAGGTCGAACCTGGGCCGCCCGTCGAGCGCGAGACCGGGCCCGGTGCGCCGCCACGGGTGGGGCGCGACGGTGTGGGCCCCGTTCCGCCAGTCCGGGTTCCTCATCCTTGTATTGTCCCACTTGGTCGGTTCCCAGGTCCAACCGCGCGTGAAATTGTGCCCGAGGCGCGCGAGCCAGGCGAGGTGGGCGGCGAAGTCGAACGCGGGGGGCGGATCGGACGGGCCCATATCGACCAGGTTGGCCCAGGTGTGGGAGCCGGCGAGCAGGAGGGGTTGGCCGGCGGCGTCCGCGAAATAACGGGGGTTCTCCGGATGCACCCGCAGCGGGCCCCGGGTCGCGGCCACGCCGGACACGGCGGCGGCGGCGAGGAAGGCGGCGAGCAGGAGCAGGCGGGAGGCGCGCATCTCAGTCGGCTTTTTTCCGGCCCTTGCGGCCCAGCGGCGGGGCGTCCGTGCGGGGCAGCCAGCGCGCGTGCTCGGCGCGGACGGCGGCGTGCGCGGGGCTGCCGGCGAGGTTGTGCCATTCGTGCGGATCGCGCTCGTGGTCGTACAGCTCCTCGCCGCCATCGGCGTAGCGGATGTAACGCCAGCGCTCGCTCCGCACCGCGTGATTGCCCTGCCCGTGGGTCGTGAGCGCGGGCCGGTCCCAAGGATGGAGCGGATCGCGGAGCAGCGGCACCAGGCTGCGGCCGTCGAGGCCCGCGGCGGGCGGCAGGCCGCACAGCTCCGCCAGGGTCGGGAACAGGTCCGCGGTGCCTACCGGACGCGCGGTGCGCCCGCCGGGCCGGGTCACCCCGGGGGCGACGATGATGAACGGGACGCGGGTGGAACGCTCCCAGAGCGTGAACTTGTGGAGGTGGTTCTTCTCGCCGAGGTGCCAGCCGTGGTCGGACCAGAGCACCACGATCGTGTTCGCGGCGGCGGGGCTCGCGTCGAGCGCGGCGAGCAGCCGGCCGACCAGCGCGTCCCCGTAGGAGATGTTGGCGAGGTACGCCTGCAGCACCTCGCGGTACTTGCCGGTCCGGCGGATGAGCTCGAGGTCCTCGCGGCGGTCCGCGGCCATCCGCTGGCCGCCGGCCGGCACGTCATCGAGGTCGTCCGCCTTAACCGGCGGGATCGTGATGCGGTCCGGAGGGTACATCTCGAAGTACTTGCGCGGCGCGTACCACGGCAGGTGCGGGCGGTAGATGCCCGCCGCGAGGAAGAAAGGCTGCGCCGGCGGCCGGGCGAGGAAGTCCGCGACCCAGGCAGCGAGGCGCCCGTCGCCCATTTCCCCGTCGGCGGCGTCCCACGCGCCCCAGTCGAACTCGTTCGCGTTCTGAGGCGGCCGGCCGAGGGCGCGGACCTCGGGGAGGCCGTTGAGCGGGAACCCGTCCGGCCACGTGAAGGCGCGCACGTCCTCGCCGCGCGCCAGCCGCGCCTGGTAGTGGCTGTCGAAGACCTGGTCGAAGTACGTGTGCCAGTCGGAGCGCCGGTTGAAGCCCGGGGTGTGGTGGTTGACCTTCCCCCCGCCGGCCACGTGGTAGCCGTGCGCCTTAAAGTGGGCGGGCAGCGAGTTGACCCCGGGCAGCGCCTCGTGCCAGCGCACGTCGTTGCCGTAGATCCCGGTGGTGCTCGGCTGCCGCCCCGTCATCAGCGTCACACGGGACGGGTTGCAGACCGGCGCGGCGACGTGGGCGTTGGTGAAGGCAAGGCCGCGGGCCGCCAGCGCGTCGAGGTGCGGCGTGCGCACGTCGGGGTGGCCGCCAAGGTAGCCCACCCAGTCGTTGAGGTCGTCCAGCGCGATCAGCAGGACATTCGGGCGCGCGGGCGCCGCGGCGGGCGCGGCCGGCGCAAGCGCGAGCAGGAGCGCGGGCAGCAGGAGGGAGCGGGAAGGTTTCATCACTTGCGTTTCTTGCGTCCGGGGCGCGCTTCCTCCGGGCCCGCGGCCTCCGCCGGGGCCGGTTCCCGGCCGAAGAAGTACTCCGGGTAGCCCCAGCGCAGCTCGCGCCCGGCCGACTTGGAGCGGACCGCGGTGACCTCCGCGGTCAGGCGGCGGAGATTCGCCGGATCCAACAGCGGGTCGCCGGTCTCGCGCCGCCACGCGTCGAGCCGGCCCGTGAGGTCGGCGAGGATCGCGGCGTGCGCCGGCGAGCCGGCGAGGTTGCGGAACTCGTGCGGGTCCTCCCGCAGGTCGTAGAGCTCGTGACGCGGGGGCCGCTCCATCACCGCGTAACCGGCGCGGACGGCGGGCGCGGCCGTCTCGACCGCCCGCGCGATCCCGCCGCGGAAACCCTCCTCGCCCCGCTCGACCGCGTCGGCCTCCAGCTTGCGGATGGTGTCCGCGTAGTCGGGGTTCACCACGCCGGGCAGCAGGTTCTCGATCAGCTTGTACCGCTCGTCGCGGACCGCGCGCTGGGGATGGTAGTTGGCCGCCGCGGCGTGGGTGTGCCACTCGGTGAAGAGGTGCGTCCGCCACGGGGCGGGGCCGCCCGCGAGCAGGGGTTGCAGCGCCCGGCCCGCCGCGCCCGGGACCGGCGGGGCGCCGGCCGCCGCGAGCAGGGTCGGCAGCAGGTCCACCGTGGAGACCAGTTCCTCCCGCACTTGGGGGCGCGCCTGGCCGGGCCAGCGCACCAGCAGGGGGATCCGCACCCCGCCCTCGTAGCAGGTCCGCTTGCCGCGCAGGAAATCGGCCCCGTGGTCCCCGAGGTAAACGACCAGCGTGTCCCGCGCCTTGCCCGAGCGTTCGAGCGCGTCGAGGAGGTCCCCCACCAGATGATCCAGCCGGCTGAGGCAATTGTAGTAATCGGCGACCATCTCCCGCATCCCCGGCGGGTCGATGCCGAAGTAAGGCAGTGCGCGGACGTCGCGGCCCGTCCGCGGATTCGCGGGCAGGCCGTCGACCTGGCGCAGCCACGGGTCGTGCGCCTCGGGGTAGTTGACGCTGAGGAAGAAGGGTTCCGCGCCCGCGGCGAAGAAGCCTTCCGCGGCCCGGGCGTACTCCCCGAGGTTGCGCCGGGCGAAGTTCGCCGTCGGCAGCGCGCGGAAGTCGAACGGGAAGGCGGACTCCGGGTTCACGTGGAGCTTGCCGAGGATCCCGGTCCGGTAGCCCGCCGCCTTCAGCTGGCGCGGCAGGTTCGGGGTGTCCTCGCGGTAGAGCCGGTAGCCCCAGGTCGCCAGGCCGATCTGCCCGTGCTGGTGCGGGTAGAGGCCGGTGAGGAAACTCGCGCGCGACTGGCTGCAGCCCGCCTGCGCCACGAAGGCCCGGTTGAAGCGGACCCCCTCGGACGCCAACCGGTCGAGCCGCGGCGTGCGCGCGTAGGGGTCACCGTAGCAGCCCAGCTCGGGACCATTGTCCTCCGAGACGATGAGCAGGAGGTTGGGCCGCGGCTGCGCGGCGGCCGGGAACGCGAGGGCGAGGAGGGCCAGGAGGGCGGGGAACTTCATCGGGGCGAACGGAGACTAGGGTGACGCCGCGCCCGGTCGAACCGGAATCCCGGCCCGCCGGTTCCAATTCAGGACCGCCGGAGTCAGGGCGCCGCGAGCAGCCGGTCGATCGCGGCATCCAGGCTCCGGGTGAAGGCCGGGCGCTGCTTGGTCGGAACCTGGGTGAGGGCCACGACCAGGGTCTGCCGCTCGCGGTCGATCAGCGCGAGCGTGCCCGAGGCGCCGTTGTGCCGGAGGCGCACGCCCCGGCCGTCCGGGCCGGCGCGGACGACGTTGAAACCGAGCGCGTACCCGTCGCGCGCGGTTCCCGGCTGCACGGTCTGCAGTTCGGCGAGGACGGCGGCCGGCAGGAGGACCCGCTTCCCCACCCGCCCCTCGTCCAGGTGCAGGCGCAGGAGTGCGGCCACCTCGTCGGCGGTCGCGACCAGCCCGCCGCCCGGGTTGGGGAACGCGAAGGCCGGACCCCCGGCGTCGGGGACGAGGGAACCACCGCTCCGGTCGTAGAAGGTGGGCAACCGGGCGCCGCGCTCCGGCGCG
>Ga0194133_10002437_pt1 | contig 28738 bp, 30 predicted proteins | sample TA2KigOf40mmetaG_FD_155448 | JGI IMG/M metagenome (GOLD analysis project Ga0194133, IMG submission 155448) | Freshwater microbial communities from Lake Tanganyika, Tanzania - TA2015055 Kigoma Offshore 40m | ecosystem: Environmental > Aquatic > Freshwater > Lake | place: Tanzania: Lake... | reverse complement strand
TCCGTCTGATCCGGGGGGAGTTGGCGCTTGAGGGGGGGGCGATCTCGATCCCGTCGCGGGCGCGGATTGGCGGGGTGGCGCAGGAGGTGCCATCCTCATCCACCTCGCTTCTGGAGACGGTCTTGCAGGCCGATACCGAGCGCAGCGCGCTGATGGCCGAGGCGGAGGTCGCGGCCGATCCGCATCGCATTGCCGAAATTCAGGCGCGGCTGGCCGATATTGATGCCTGGTCGGCCGAGGGCCGGGCTTCGGCGATTCTCAAAGGGCTTGGGTTTGACGCCGAGGCGCAGATGCGCCCCTGTTCGGATTTCTCGGGCGGCTGGCGGATGCGGGTGGCCTTGGCGGGGGTTCTGTTTACACAGCCCGATTATCTTCTTCTGGACGAGCCGACCAACTATCTTGACCTGGAAGGTGCCCTCTGGCTGGAAAGCTATCTGGCGAAATACCCCCATACGGTGCTGATCATTTCCCACGACCGGGGGCTCTTGAACCGCGCCGTGCAGGGCATCTTGCATCTCGATAACCGTCAGCTGACCTATTGGCAGGGCGGCTATGACCAGTTCGCCCGCCAGATGGCCGAGCGTCGGGCGGTCTTGCAGGCCGAGGCCAAGAAGCAGGAGGCGCGGCGGGCGCATCTGCAAGTCTTTGTCGACCGCTTTAAGGCCAAGGCATCCAAGGCCGTGCAGGCGCAAAGCCGCGTCAAGATGCTGGAGAAGATGACGCCGATCGTGGCACCCGAGGATGCCAAGAAGGTGGTCTTTACCTTCCCCGAGCCCGAGGAATTGTCGCCGCCGATCATCAACATCGAAGGCGGTGCGGTGGGCTATGGCGGCCCGCCGGTGTTGCGCAAGTTGTCCTTGCGGATCGATCAGGACGACCGGATCGCGCTTCTGGGGCGCAACGGCGAGGGCAAATCGACGCTGTCGAAGCTCTTGGCGGGCAAGCTGATGGCCTGCGAGGGCAAGATGGTGAAATCTTCAAAGCTGCGGATCGGCTATTTCGCGCAGCATCAGGTGGATGAGCTGCACATCGACGAAACGCCCTTGCAGCATATCATGCGGCTGCGCCCCGGCGAAGGGCAGCCGAAGCTGCGGGCGCGGTTGGCGGGCTTTGGCCTGATGGCCGATCAGGCGGAAACCGTGGTGGGTCGGCTGTCGGGCGGGCAGAAGGCGCGGTTCTCGCTCCTGTTGGCGACCATTGACGCGCCGCATCTGCTGATTTTGGACGAGCCGACGAACCATCTGGACATTGAAAGCCGCGAGGCCTTGGTGGAGGCGCTGACCGAGTATTCCGGCGCGGTGATCCTTGTCAGCCATGACATGCACCTCTTGTCGCTGGTGGCCGACCGGCTTTGGCTGGTAAAGGGGGGGGCAGTGACGCCCTATACCGAGGATCTGGAGGCCTATCGGCGGCAGCTTCTGGCGGGGGATGAGGCGGAAAAACCGGTTGCGAAACCGGTGGAGAAGCCGAAAAAAGCCAGCCGTGACGAGATCTTGGCGCTGAAAGCTGAAGTTCGGAAATGCGAGGATCGGCTGGAGAAGTTGAACGAGATGCGCGACCGGCTTGCCACGAAACTCGCCGATCCCGCGCTTTATGAAGATGCCCGCAAGGGCGAGCTTGAGACCTGGAACAGGAAATATGCCGAGGTGATGGAGGGCCTTGACCGGGCCGAGGCGCTGTGGATGGCGGCGCAGGAAAAGCTGGAGGCGGCGGGATGACCGTGCCAGAGTTCTTGCCCCATCTGCCGGCCGACCTGATCTTGAAGCAGCTTGCCCGCAGTCCGGGCAATGAGGTGAAATCGGGCAAGTTCGACAGTCCGGAAAACAGTGCCGCGCTGGTGGCCAATGGCTTTGGCCGCTTCCTTTCCCAACCCGCCGATCTGCCGCCTTTGCCCGGCGTGCCGATGGGGCCGGTGCGCGCGGTAGAGCTTGAGGCCGAGATGCGGTTTCCCTGGTCGGGCGGGCGCCACCCGTGGTTGGACGTGGCGATCAGCACGGACACCACGTTGATCGGCATCGAATCGAAGCGCTATGAGCCCTTTCGCCCTGCCAAGGCCAGTGGCTTTTCCGAGGTCTATGACCGTCCGGTCTGGGGCGAGAACATGGCCCGTCATATCCGGTTGATGCATGATCTTGTGGCGGGGCGGGTGGTGTTTCAGGCGCTGGATGCGGTGCAACTGGTCAAGCATGCGCTTGGCCTGCGCACGCGGGCCGAGAAGCGGGCCCTGGGGGCGGTTCTGGTGTATCTTCATGCCGAGCCGCCGCTTTGGGCCGGGTCGGGCAAGCCGGTGGACCCGGCGCGCATTGCGCTGCATCGGCGCGAGGTGGCGCAATATGCAGGGCTGGTGCGCGGCGATCAGGTGGCTTTTGTCGCGTTGCGATGGGCCGATCTGGTGGCTGATTGGGCCGCCAAGCCGGCGCTGGCCCCCCATGCGGCGGCGCTGACCGCGCGATTTGGCCCCTTGGGTTAGGGCTGCGGTTTGGTTGAGGCGGGGGTCTTGGTATCGCCCACCCCTTCGCTGCGCAGGACATAGACCCCGGCTGCGATGATGACGGCGATCCCCAGCCAGCCCAGCGCGTCGGGCAGGTCGCCCCAGAACAGCCAGCCCCAAAGGATGCCCCAGAAGGCGAAGGTGAACTCGAAAGGCGCCACCACCGAGGACTGGGCCACCCGGTAAGCCTGGGTCAGCAGGGTCAGTCCGACGGCAGCGATGAAGCCGCAAGACATCATCAGGAACAGGTCCCAAGTCGAAGGCCAGACCCAGCCCCGCGTCAGGAAGCCCATCGAGGGATGCGCGCCTTCGCCGCTGCCGCCCCAGCCAAAGATCAAGGCCAGCCCCGCCGCACAGGCGAGGAAGGCCAGATTGCCCCAGAACGCCATGGCGGCCGCGGTATCGCGCGTGCCCATGATGCGGGCCATGATCATCGACCCGGCATAGGCGATGGAACATAGGATCGGCAGCAGGGCCGCCCAGTCAAAAAGATCCCCGCCCGGCCGCACCATCAGGATGACGCCCGAAAAGCCCATGGCGACCGCAATCCAGCGTGGGGCCGAAACCCGCTCGCCCAGGATGACGACCGACATCACCACGATCATCAGCGGCGCTGTGAAGTAAAGCGCGACCGTGGTGGCCATCGGCAGGGCGGCGAGCGCCAGGTAGTACAGCGTATAGGCAAGAAAATTCAGCAATCCCCGCATCAGCATGGCCGGCCAGGTCGGGCTGATCAGCGTTCTGAGCGTGCCGTCGAAATAGCGGGTGATCAGCAAAAGGAAGGGGATCGCCGTCAGGCTGCGCAACAGCATCGCCTGATGCAGCGGGTAATCCCCCGAAATCAGTTTCAGGATCAGGTCCTGAACCGAGAAAATGGCGATGCCGGCAACAAGGGCGAGGATGCCCTTCAGGGCAGAGGATTGGCTTATCATGGTTTGACCCTAGGGCCTTTGCCCGTGCCTTCTGCTTCATCCGCGACATGGGCCGTTCATGCCCGCCATCGGCCCTGCCATGACAAAGGCCGCGAGGTTTCCCCCGCGGCCCAAGGCATTGCAAAAGTGGCGCGATCAGCGCGACAGTTCTTCGTCGCCCGCAGCCGCACCCATCTCGTCGAACAGTTCGGCGATTTCAAAATCGGCAGCGGCTTCGGCTTCGGCCGCGAGTTCCTGGATCGACTTGCCCGAGGCTTGCAGTTCGGCTTCTTCCACCGAACGGGCCACGTTCATCTTGATCTTCACCACCACTTCGGGGTGCAGCGTCACGGTGACCGAGTGCAGACCCAGTTCCTTGATCGGCTTGTCCAGAACCACCTGGTTGCGGTTGACGGTGAAGCCACTGGCGGTGGCCGCATCCGCCGCATCGCGCGCGGTGACCGAACCGTAAAGCGCACCGGCATCGGAGGCCGAGCGAATCACGATGAAGACCTGACCGTCCAGCTTGGTGCCAACGGCTTCGGCTTCCTTCTTGGTCTCGAGGTTGTTGGCCTCAAGCTGGGCCTTCTTGGCCTCGAAGGATTTGATGTTGGCTTCCGACGCGCGCAACGCCTTGCCCTGCGGCAAAAGGTAATTGCGGCCGTAGCCGTCCTTGACGTTCACCACGTCGCCCATCTGGCCAAGCTTGGCCACACGCTGAAGAAGGATCACTTGCATGTCATGTGCTCCTTATTTCACGGCATAGGGGAGAAGGGCGAGGAAGCGGGCGCGCTTGATGGCCTGCGCCAGTTCACGCTGCTTCTTGGCCGAAACGGCAGTGATGCGGGACGGAACGATCTTGCCGCGCTCGGAGATGTAACGCTGCAGCAGACGGGTGTCCTTGTAGTCGATCGCCGGAGCATTTTCGCCCGAGAAGGGGCAAACCTTGCGGCGGCGGAAAAACGGTTTGTTCGCCATGGGTTATGGTCCTTTTCTCAGATCAACGGCGCGGAGCGCGCTCGGGGCGGTCACCGCGCGGCGCAAAGCCGCGGTCACCACGGTCGCCACGGTCGGAACGCTCGCCAAAGCCGCCTTCACGGTCGCCACGCTCACGGTCGTCACGCTTTTGCATCTGGACCGAGGGGCCTTCGGCATGGGTGTCAACCTTGATGGTCAGAACGCGCATCACGTCGTCATGCAGGCGCATCAGGCGTTCCATTTCCAGAACGGCGGCCGGCGGAGCGTCGGACTTGAGCAGGGCATAGTGGCCCTTGCGGTTCTTGTTGATCTTGAAGGCCATGGTCTTCACGCCCCAGTACTCGCTTTCGACGACTTTGCCGCCATTGTCTGCGAGAACGGTCGAGAAGTGTTCCACAAGGCCTTCAGCTTGCGCGTTGGACAGGTCCTGACGCGAGATGAAAACATGCTCGTAAAGCGGCATGTGCACTCCAGTTCTATCTCAGGCGCACTTCATAGGACGGGCATCTCTTTCCGCCGCCCGTCCACGAGAGGCTGCGCCGGTTCGGTGGAATTGCGGAAAGATGGGACCTTATACAGAAACCAAGGCCCGTTGCAAGCCTAACCGGCAAGGGCAAGCCCTGCCGGGATCAGGTCAGGATGACATGCACCAGCAAAAGCCCATGGGCAAGAAGCGCGCAAAGGACGGCAAGCGATCCAAGGTTCTTGGCATCCCGTGCAAAGGCGGCCCATTCCTCGGTCAAATGATCGACCAGAACCTCGATCGCGGTGTTGATCGCCTCAAGCGCCACCACCAAAAGCGCAAGGCCCGCAAAGATCATGAAATGGGTCAGGCTGGCCCCGAAAAGCGCAAGGGCCAAAGGCATGGCCAAAAGCCCCAACAGTTCCTGACGAAAGGCCGCCTCTTGCCACAGCCTGCGCAGCCCCCCCGCCGAATAGCCTGCTGCGGCGAAGAAATGCGCCAGACCCGTCTTGCGTGGCGGTTTGGTATGGTCGGTCACGGCATCCCTCGGTCAGATCCAGTGCGGGCTGATGCAGGCTGGTCTCTACATCGGCAAGCCCAAGCACTGTATGAAAGACCGCGTCATGTGTCACCTCGCCTTGTGCCGCGCGGGTGGCAATGCAGGTCTGATCCAGCCCCATCGCCTGCCGATAGGCGGGCGCGGTCCACAGCACCACGGGCACCTGCGTCTGCACGTCGCGGGCCATGAAATAGGGGGCGGCATGCAGATAGATGCCGCCTTCGCCCAAGGATTCACCATGGTCCGAGACATAAAGCATCGAGGTCAGCACCCGGTCCTGCGCGCCCATGCGGTCGATCAGGCTGGCCAGAAACCAATCGGTATAGGCGATGGTGTTGTCATAGGCATTGATGATCTGTTCCTGGGTGCAGGCGCTGAAATCGGCGGTGCGGCAATCGTCGGGAAAGGGGCGAAATTCCGGCGGATAGCGCAGGTAATAGGCCGGGCCATGGCTGCCGATCTGATGATAGACGATCACGGTGTCGCCTGTGATTTCGCGCAACGCCTTGTCAAGCGTGGGCAGGAACACGGCGTCGGTGCATTCACCGCTTGCGTAGGCCGTGGGGTCATCCTTTGGGCCGAAGCGGGTTTCGGGCAGTCGGATGGCCGTACCCAGACTGCCGGTGTTGTTGTCATACCAGCGCACGTCAAAGCCGGTCTGTTGCAGCACGTCCAGCAGGTTGTAATAGGATCGCGCCGCCGTCTGCGAATGGTTTTCCATGCCGTAATGGGCAAACATGCAGGGCAGCGACACCGCCGTCGAGGTGCCGCAGGATTTGACCTTGTCGACATAGACGATGTCGCGCTTGGCCAATTCGGGGTTGGTAGGCCGGTCATAGGTGCCAAGGCTCCAGTTCGCCGCCCGCGCAGTTTCACCCACGACAATCAGCGTCAGCGTCGGTTTGCCCGCCGCGGTGATGTGCGGGCCCTTGACCGCATCTTCCCCAATCGGGACCGCCACAATGGTGCTGGTGATGAATTTCAGCTTGGCAAAGCGCACAGCCGAAACGATGGGCGTTGCCGGCACAACCGAGGCGGCAATCTCGCGCCGCTCGCGCAGCATGGAGGACAGGCCCTTGTAGTCGGTCATCATGCCCCCGGCAAAGATCGCCAGCGCCAGCGCCAGAGCGACCGGGTAATGCAGGATTTGCCGCCACCAAGCCATGGGATGCAACCGCACCCACAGGACCACCGTCGAGGGCAGAACGGCAAAAACCATCAGATGCGCGGCAAAGGGCAGGGTCAGCAGGTGGCGTGACTCGTTGCCCGTGGTGTTCACCGCGTTTTGCAGCATGTCACGGTCAATTACGACGCCCATCCGGTCCAGAAACCACGAGGCAACCGCGCCGAGCACAAGGACAAAGATCAGAACCGGCCTCACCATGTAGGGCAGGGTCAGCACCGAGAGGCAGAAGAGGATCGTGGCAAAGGCCACGATGCCGCCGCCAAGAACCAGAAGCGGTTGATGGCCCTGAACCTCCATCAGCCGCGCCCAGAAGGTCTGATTGGCGCTGAGTATGAGGAAGAGCGCAAACAGCACCTTGAGCGACAAGGGCGAGATATTGGGGCGGCGGTTCAGGCGCGCGCGAGCGCGCGCCACGCGGGCGAGCAGGGAACGGAACATGTCGGGGAAAAGCCTGAAACAGGGATGTTGCCGCGACATCTAAAAGCCCGCCGCGGTGGGCGCAAGTCACCATGGCCTAAGCCCGTGCTTAGGGTGCAGAAATCGCCGGGTTATGGGACAAATGCTCAGCCGAACCGAGGGCGCTCGACGGTCTTGCTGACCTGATTGTGACTGTGCGCCCGCGCGCAGTCCGTGTTTGTCGGCTGCGAATTGAGCGGATCAGACGGCCAAGGCAGAAGAGAGCGGTTGCCGGGCTGATCCGGCCTGTTCACCCAAGGAGTTCCCATGACCCGTTTTGCCCCGCTTGCCCTGATCACCGCCTTGGCCGCCACCCCGGCGCTTGCCGAAGCCGAGAAATACACGCTGGACGCCAGCCACAGCCAGATCGTGTTCAGCTACAACCACCTGGGCTTTTCCACCACTTACGGCATGTTCTCGGGCTTCAATGGCGAGATCATGTTCGATCAGGCCAACCCGGCCGCCTCGTCGGTGACGGTCTCCTTCCCGGTGAAGTCGATGCTGACCGGCTGGCAAGAGCGCTTTGACCATTTCGTGTCGCCTGACTTCTTTGACGCCGCCGATGACGAGATGGTCACTTTCACCTCGACCGCCATCGAAGTGACCGGTGAAAAGACCGCCAAGATCACCGGCGAGCTGACGTTGAATGGCGTGACAAAGCCGGTCGTTCTGGATGCGGTGACAAACCAGGTCGGCGAACACCCGATGGCCAAGACCCCTTGGGCGGGCTTTTCGGCCACCACGACGCTGATCCGGTCGGATTACAATCTGGGCCAGTTCGCGCCTTATGTCTCGGACGAGGTTGCGTTGCAGATCTCGATCGAGGCGCAGAAAGCAGCCGAATAAATCCGTCGCCGTCACGGCAAGGACAAAGGCCGCGAGGAGGTTTCCTCGCGGCCTTTTGCTATGGCAAGACGCCCGACCCTATTTGCGGGCCGCGCTCAGCGTCACGGCGACATCGACGGCAAAGCCGACCGTCGCCTCGTCGCCATAGCCCGCGCCGATGCCGAAGTCCCGGCGATCAAGGGTCACGCGGCCGGTCATGCTGGCCTTGTCGCCTGCGATCTCCAGCGTGAAGGGCAGGGTGATCGGCTGCTCGATCCCGCGCAGGGCCAGCACGCCCTGAGCGACATGGCCCGAGGGCCCCGCGATCAGATCGGCCTCAAAGCGCGCGGTCGGGTGGTTGGCCAGGTCGAAAAACTCTGGCCCCTTGGCCTGTTCGCTGACCGAGCCAAGAGCAAGCGATCCGATGTCGATCAGCACCACAACCCGCCCTGCAAGGCCCGATGTCACGGTATCGTCGTAGGTGATCTCGGCGCTCCAGTTGGCGAAACGACCCTCGACCGGCGCGCCCATCTGCTGCACCTGGAAGCCAAGCGTGCCGCTTTCAACCCGCCAGTTTCCGGCGGTCTCGGCCCCGACCGCCGATGCCGGGGCTTCGGGGGCGGCGCTGGAGGCGACAGCATCCGCCTGCGGCGCGGCAGGCGTCAGGCTGACGGCAAGGGCGGCCCCGGCACCGTAGAGGCCAAGCGCCAGAGCCAGCGGCAAAAGCCGCAATCGATGGGCGGAAGCGGCGGCAGGGGCCGCCACGCCGCGCATCATCCGCCGCAAAGTGGCATCGCGGTCAATCACGTGGTGTTTCACGGCACCTGCGACATGCATCAGGATCGCCACAGCCAGAACTTTGGTGAAAAGCCAATGCGCCCCGCCTGCAAATGCCGCCACCGCCTCGGATTTCGGCGCGAAGGGCAGGCCCTGGCCAAGGGGCCACAGGATGGGCGCAAAGCCGTCAAGGGCGGCATGGTGCACCCAGCCCGACAGGGGCACGATGACCAAGGACAGATACAAAAGCCAATGCACCGTTTCCGCGACGGCCGTTTCCAGCCGCCGCGCCGGATGAAGCGGCGCGGGGCGGGGCTGGATCACGGCCCAAACGATGCGTGCGACCCCCAGAAAGAAGGCGGCAACGCCCAAGGTCTTGTGCAGCGAAAACAATTGCGTCTTGAGCGCGATGCTGTCTGGTCCGGTCGAGAGCCCGTTGGCGATGAGGCCAAGCGGAATGGCCGTCAGGATCACCAGCGCGGTGAGCCAGTGAAAGGCACGCGCGAGGGTGCCAAAGCTTGTGGGGGTGTTGTGAAGGGACATGCGCAGGCTCCGGTTGCATCGCGCTGATAGATAACAGCCAAGGGCGGATCCGACATCGCCTCTCTTCGCACATCGGCTGTGCGGATGATTGCGCGCGGCTGTCGGTCGGGGTAATCGGAGGGCAGATCAAGGGAGGATGGCGATGAGCCGTGCATTCGTGTTTCCGGGGCAGGGAGCCCAGACCATCGGCATGGGCCGCGCCTTGGCCGAGGCCTTTCCGGCTGCCAGGGCGGTGTTCGACGAGGTGGATGCGGCGCTGGGTGAAAAGCTGTCGTCGCTGATCTGGGAGGGCGATATTGCCGAGCTGACCCTGACCCAGAACGCCCAGCCGGCGTTGATGGCGACCTCGATCGCGGCCCTGCGCGCGCTGGAGGCCGAGGGGCTGGGGCTGGACCGGGCCGCCTTTGTGGCGGGCCACAGCCTTGGGGAGTATTCCGCGCTTTGTGCGGCCGGGGCACTGGACCTTTCGGACACCGCGCGGCTCTTGCGCGTGCGCGGAAGCGCCATGCAAGAGGCGGTGCCGGTCGGCGTCGGCGCGATGGCGGTCCTTCTGGGCATGGGCTTTGACGAAGCGACCGAGGTTGCCGCCGAGGCCGCGCAGGGCGAAGTCTGTCAGGCCGCCAATGACAATGACCCCGCGCAAGTCGTGGTCTCGGGTCACAAGGGGGCCGTCGAACGCGCGGTCGAGATCGCCAAGGCGCGCGGCGCAAAACGCGCGATGCTCTTGCCGGTGTCTGCACCCTTCCATTGCGCGCTGATGCAGCCTGCGGCGGCCGTCATGGCCGAGGCCCTTGCGGCCGTCTCGATCAAGGCGCCGCGCGTGCCGGTGGTGGTCAATGTGCGCGCCGAGGCAGTGACGGAACCCGATCGGATCCGCGCGCTTCTGGTGGAGCAGGTGACCGGATCGGTGCGTTGGCGGGAATCGGTCATCTGGATGGAAGGGGCCGGCGTCACCGAGTTCTGGGAAATCGGTGCGGGCAAGGCACTTTCGGGAATGGTCAAGCGGATTGCCTCGGGGGAGGTGACTACCAAGGCCATCGGCACTCCCGAGGATGTCGCCGCTGCAAAAGGCTGAGGGAGCGGTCGGGGCCAGCCCCCGGGGGCGCTTCGCCCCCCGGACCCCCCGAGGATATTTTTGAACAGATGAATGGGGCCGATGGGCTTTGTGTGGGAACGGGAGTGATCCATGCTTGACTTGAGCGGAAAATGCGCACTGGTAACGGGGGCCTCGGGCGGGATCGGGGCGGCGGTGGCGCGCGCGCTGCATGGCGCGGGCGCCACCGTGGGACTTTCGGGCACGCGGGTGGAGCCCTTGCAGGCGCTGGCGGCGGAACTTGGGGGCCGGGCGCATGTGCTGCCCTGCAATCTGTCGGATGCGGCGGCGGTCGATGCGCTGGTCGGCCAGGCGGTTGAGGCGATGGGGTCGGTGGACATTCTGGTGAACAATGCCGGGATCACCCGCGACACGCTGGCGATGCGGATGTCGGATGAGGATTGGCTTGCGGTGATCGAGGTCAACCTGACCTCGACCTTCCGGCTGTGTCGCGCCGCCATTCGCCCAATGATGAAGGCGCGTTGGGGCAGGATCATCAACGTGACCTCGGTTGTGGCGCAGGCGGGCAATCCGGGGCAGGTGAATTATTCGGCCGCCAAGGCGGGCGTTGCCGGTTTGAGCCGGTCTTTGGCGCAGGAAGTGGCCAGCCGGGGCATCACGGTGAATTGCGTGGCGCCGGGGCTGGTGGAAACCGCGATGACCGACAAGCTGAATGATGAGCAGAGGGGCAAGATTCTGGCGGGCGTTCCGGTGGGCCGCATCGGCAAGCCCGAGGAGATTGCGGCGGGGGTTCTGTTCCTGGCCTCGGTTGAGGCCGCCTATGTCACCGGCGCGACGCTTGATATCAACGGCGGCGGGGATATGCTGTAACCGCGTAAAAGGATTGCGCCGCGCGCCTGCCCTTGCTATAGGCGCGCGGGACCAACCCGGCGGAGACCCGGCGGGATCATTTTTTTGACAGCCGGGTAGACCCCCGCGAACCGTGAAAGAGGAAGTGACATGAGCGACATCGCCGATCGCGTGAAGAAGATCGTGGTGGAACATCTTGGCGTGGACGCCGAGAAGGTGACCGAGAATGCCTCGTTCATCGACGATCTGGGCGCTGACAGCCTCGACAACGTCGAGCTGGTCATGGCTTTCGAAGAAGAGTTCGGCATCGAAATTCCCGATGACGCGGCTGAGACCATCCAGACCTTTGGCGATGCGGTGAAGTTCATCTCCTCGGCTGCCTGATCTTTCGGATATTGGCTTGGGAATGGGCACCCTTCGGGGTGCCTTTTTCTTTTCAGGGGATTGCAGTGGCGGGCAGGGCGGGCATGATCGGGGCAAAACGGGAGGGCCTGTCATGACGCAAGGTGGTGCAACTTTGGGAGCCATGTTCGGAGCGGGCCAAGTGGCGGCCTTCATGGGGCTGCCCCAAGTCGCGCTTGCCGAGGTTGCCGGTGCGCAGGTTGTGGTTCTGGGGGCGGCGGGTTGCACGCCCTATCCCTCTGTTGGCCATTACTGCGCCGGGGGGCCCGCGGCCATTCGGGCGGGTGGGGCGGCCTATGCCGCCAATCTGGCCCATATGAACTTTGACCTTGGCGGCACGGTGCTGCCCGATGGGGTTCGCGCGGTGGATGCGGGGGATCTGGAGATCGACGCGGCTGATGGTGCGGCCAACCGTGACCGCTTGCGCGCCGCCGTGGCCAAGATCCTTGGCGTCGGTGCGGTTCCCGTTCTGATCGGCGGTGATGATTCCCTTCCCATTCCCATGCTTCAGGCGCTGAAGGATCAGGGGCCGCTGACCATCCTGCAGATCGACGCCCATATCGACTGGCGCGATGAGGTGGGGGGAGAGCGCTGGGGCCTGTCTTCGACCATGCGGCGGGCCTCGGAGATGGAGCATGTCGCGCGGATCATCCAGGTTGGGCAAAGGGGCATTGGTTCGGCCCGGCCCGGAGACCATGAGGCGGCCTTGGCGGCGGGGGTGCAGTTCGTGCCCGCGCGCGAGCTGGCCGAAAGCGGCATCATGCGGGCGCTGGCGCTGATCCCCGAAGGGGCGCGGGTGGTGATCTGTCTGGACGTCGACGCTCTGGATCCGGCCATCATGCCGGCGGTGATCGGGCGCACGGCGGGTGGGCTGAGCTATTGGCAGGTGTTCGAGCTGATCGCCGGGGTGGCGGCCAAGGCGCGGATCGTGGCCTTTGACATGGTGGAATTCATGCCCGAACGCGACATCGACGGGCAGGGGGCCTCGGTGGCGGCGCAGCTTCTGGCCGGCACCATCGGGATCATCGCACGGCAGGAGACACAGCCATGAGCAGCTTTAACCAACCTTTGGGCGGCAACGAGATGGCGCGCTTTGGCGGCCCGGCGACGATGATGCGCCTGCCTGCGCAGGTGGGGGCACAGGGGCTGGATGTGGCCTTCATCGGAATTCCGATGGATCACGGCACCTCGAATCGGTCTGGCACGCGGCTGGGGCCGCGCCAGATCCGCGATGAAAGCCGGATGCTGCGGCCCTATAACATGGCCACGGGGGCGGCGCCCTTTGATCATCTGCAGGTGGCCGATATCGGCGATGTGCCGATCAACACCTTTGATCTGAAAAAGACCGTTGATATCATTACGGACTATTACGATGAGGTGCTGTCGCACGGGGCAATCCCGCTGACACTGGGCGGCGATCACACGCTGACCTGGCCGATCCTGCGGGCAATGAAAGAGCGCAACGGGCCGGTGGCCTTGATTCATGTCGATGCCCATGCCGACATCAACGATACCATGTTCGGCGAAAAGGTCGCCCATGGCTGTCCCTTCCGCCGGGCCTGGGAGGATGGCTGTCTGCAAAACGACAAGGTGTTCCAAATCGGCCTGCGCGGCACCGGCTATTCCCCGGATGACTTCGACTGGGGCCGCAGGAACGGCTGGACGGTGGTTCAGGCCGAAGAGTGCTGGCACAAGTCGCTGACGCCGCTGATGGCCGAGATCCGCGCCAGGATCGGCGATGCGCCCTGCTATCTGAGCTATGACATCGACAGTCTGGACCCGGCCTTTGCCCCCGGCACCGGCACGGTCGAGCCCGGCGGGCTGACCATCTGGCAGGGGCTGGAGATCGTGCGCGGGGCGGCCGGGTTAAACCTGGTCGGCGGGGATCTGGTAGAGGTTTCGCCGCCCTATGATCCGTCGGGCAACACCGCGCTGATCGGCGCCAATCTTCTTTACGAGATGCTTTGTGCGCTGCCCGGCATGCCGCAGGGTGTTCGGCGCTGAAAATCGTTCAATCTTTGTCACTTATCAAGATAAGCTCACCCGCCACTTCAAGCTGGCGCACGGCGGTGATGACGGCTGTCATCGCCTCTTCCCCGTCTTTTTCCTTGACCTTGCCAATTGTCGCCATCTCTTCGCGCAAACCTTGCGCCATGCGTTGCGACATGTTGGCCAGCAGAAACTCGGCCGCTACCGCCTGATCGCCATTGGCCTGGGCCGTCGTCAAGGCGGTGACCAGAACCGGCTGATCGACAAGGCGGATGATCTTTGGCACGTCGCGTGCCACAATCCGGGCGGGAAGGTGAACGAAGGTGAAGGTCGCCTTGCGCACCTGGGCGGCAAAATCGGCATCTTCGGTTTCCAATCCCGCCAGCACGGCATTGCGGGTCTGCGCGCCTGAAACGTTCAGAATGGCCCCGACCCGTTCCACCGGGCCATTGTCAAAGGCGCGCGGCGGCTGGGCATCAAGCTGCATGACCAGCGACGAGCCGATGCGCCGCACCGTCTCGGGATCGACATTGCCGGTCAGCGAAACCGCATAGGCGACACGCCGCGCCTTTTCGCCCGGCAATTTACCCAGCAATTCGGCCGAGCGCGCCACCGGCAACTTGGACAGCATCACGGCAGCCACCTCGACGCTTTCCTCTTCAAGGATGGGGATCAACCGCTCAATCGGCAGCGATGTCAGCCTGTCCCAAGGATCGGCCTTGGCGCTCGCCCCGGCAAGGCGGCGCAACCGGCTGGCCGCATTGGCCGAGATATGGCCATCCATCACCCGCAAGGCCGCCTCGATGCCGCCAGGGAAGGCAAGGCCGACCTGCTCCAGCTCATTCAGGAATTCTTCCACCACCTGCGCCAGTGTCGCCCGATCTACAAGCCGCATCTGTCCGATCTGTTCGGTCAAGGCGGCCTGCATGTGATCTGGAAGCTGTGAAAGGGGCAGGGCGGTGTCCTCCGACAACAAGAAGCGCACGATGATCGCGGCCTTCTCGCGCGGACCCAGGGCACGCGGCGCTGTAGCCCGCGACACTGCCACAGGCGCGACAACAGCACGTGCGGCCCGACCCTGCGGCCCAAGCGGCGCAATCTAATCTTCTGTCATCAAGGCCCCCATGCCGACTTACCGCTTGGGGGCAGTCTGGCAGGTCTCGATTAACAAGATCTTGCCGTCACCTCATCACGCCGAAGGTTTCGGCATACAGGCGCCGCTGTCGTCGTCCCAGGTGGTGCCTTCGGCACAAGACATCTTGATCGTTTCGCCATGGCAGCCACCCTCCGCAAGCGCAGCGCCCCCAAGCGCGACATTCGAGGCAATGAGAACAGCAAGGATCGTCAGGGTCTTCATGCAATCTCCTCCGGCCTGAAAGCCACAACACCGCGCCGCAGCCAAGACCGAAAGGCTAACACGAGACGGCGGCTCGGGCGACAGATTCCTTTCGCCTGCTTCCCCTAAGCCCCTATTTGCCGAAAACGCGGGCAAAGATCGTGTCGACATGCTTTGTGTGATAGCCAAGGTCGAATTTCTCCTCGATCTCGGCGGGCGAAAGGGCGGCGGTCACTTCCGCATCGGCCAGAAGCTCGGTCTTGAAATCGGCGCCTCGTTCCCAGACCTTCATGGCGTTTCTTTGCACCAGCCGATAGCTGTCCTCGCGGCTGACACCGGCCTGGGTCAGCGCCAGAAGAACGCGCTGGCTCATCACCAGACCCTTGAACTTGTTCATGTTCTTCAGGCAGTTCTCGGGATAGATCACCAGCTTTTCGACCAGCCCGGCCAAGCGGTGCAGCGCGAAATCCAACGTGATGGTCGTATCGGGACCAATGCCGCGCTCGACGCTGGAATGGCTGATGTCGCGCTCATGCCACAGCGCCACATTTTCCAGGGCCGGGATCACCGACATCCGCACCAGCCGCGCCAGACCCGTCAGGTTCTCGCTCAGAACCGGATTGCGCTTGTGCGGCATGGCGGACGAGCCCTTTTGGCCGGGCGAGAAGAACTCTTCGGCCTCCAGCACCTCGGTGCGCTGCATGTGGCGGATTTCAATGGCGATGTTCTCGATGGAAGACGCAATCACCGCAAGCGTCGCAAAGAACATCGCATGGCGGTCGCGCGGGATGACTTGGGTGGAAATCGGCTCGGGGATCAGGCCGAGTTTTTCGCAGACATGCGCCTCAACGCCCGGATCGATATTGGCAAAGGTGCCGACCGCGCCCGATATCGCTCCAGTGCGGATCTCGTCGCGCGCCGCCAGAAGCCGGCGGCGGCCGCGGTCCATTTCGGCATAGAAGCGGGCAAAGGTCAGGCCCATGGTGGTGGGCTCGGCATGGATGCCATGGCTGCGGCCGATGCGGATGGTGTCCTTGTGCTCATAGGCGCGGGCCTTGAGCGCGTCTAGCACGCGGTCCATGCCTTTCAGCAGGAGATCAGAGGCGCGGACCAGCTGGATGTTCAGTGTGGTGTCCAGCACATCGGACGAGGTCATGCCCTGATGCACAAACCGCGCTTCCTCGCTGCCGATATGTTCGGCCAGATGGGTTAGAAAGGCGATGAGGTCATGCTTTGTCACCGCTTCGATCTCGTCGATGCGGGTGACATCAAAGGTCACATCGCGTGCCTTCCAGACGGCCTCGGCATTGGCTTTGGGGATCACACCCAAGGCCGCTTGCGCGTCACAGGCATGGGCCTCGATTTCATACCAGATACGGAATTTGGTCTGCGGCTCCCAGATGGCAACCATATCAGGACGGGAATAGCGGGGGATCATGGCGAACCTCGGGCAGGGCAGGGAAGCGTTGGGCTCCGCATAGACCGGGTGGGCGAGGCGTGCAAGCGCCTGTGCCCTGGGCCAGCCGCATAAGGGGGCCATTCTGCCCCCCCCTCGCCCCGGCCGGGCTCACCCCCTTGAGGATATTTTCCGCCACATTGAAGGCAACCAATAGCACGCGGGCAACCGCGCCTCGGGCCTCAAGGTTGAGAGGGGGAGGCGCGGCGCCTTCAACGTGGGCGGTCATCGGGATCCCTCCCTGCACCGCGGTCTCAGCTTATTGGCTCAAGGTTAAGAAACGCCTAATGCCTTCAATGTGGAGCCAAATATCCTCGGGGGGTGAATTGGCGCAGCCAAGAGGGGGGCAGACAGCCCCCCCCCATGCCCGACGACGGCGGTGCCGTTCGAATCTGCCCGCGATGAGCCGCCGAAGGCGGACGAAGAGCGGTCAGTGACCCATCAACCGTTCATCAAACGGATAGCGCGTCAGGTTCTCGCAGCCGGTTTCGGTGATCAGCACCTGATCTTCCAGCTTGATCGAGAAATCCCCACCTTCGGGCGAGATCAGCGCTTCGACGCAAAGCACCATCCCGGGTTCCAGCACCGCATCAAAGGCGCCTTCCGTCCAGCCGTCGGGATAGTTCACATAGGGCCATTCATCGCACAGGCCGACGCCATGCATCTTGCAGGAGTATTTCTGTTTCCAATAGATCTCGTCCAGCTGGTGGCCGCCAAAGACCAGTTCCTTGATCGACACGCCGGGTTTCAGCCGGGCCTGATGGTCGCGGATGTGGTCAAGCCCGTGGTGGAAGGCCGAGACCATGGCATTGGTCGGGCGCTGGTCGCCCACCCACCATGTTCTTGAAATATCAATGCAAAACCCATAAACGCCGATCAGGTCGGTGTCGAAGGCGACGATCTCGTTATTCTGCACGAGGCGCGGGCCGCATTCCTGAAACCAGGGGTTCGTCCTCGGGCCTGAGGCCAGCAGCCGGGTTTCGATCCATTCGCCGCCGCGCTTGATATTGGCCTTGTGAAGTTCCGACCAGATGTCATCTTCGCTCATGCCACCGTTTGGCACGCCCTCGCGCGTGGCGCGTTCCATCTCGGCAATGCCTGCCTCGCAGGCGTGATGGGCGCAGCGCATGGCGAGGATTTCATCCGGCCCCTTGATGGCCCGCACCCGTTCGGTGACCTCTTCGCCTTCTTCCACGGTGAACCCGATCGCCTCGAGCGCGCGCAAGCCGTGGACCATGATCTTGTCCACCGCCAGCCTGCGGTTCGATCCGGCATGCGCGCGCATCACCTCGTCGACTTGCGCGGCAAAGGCGGCGGCGGCCTCGCGGCCCTTGTCACCGGTGGAGTTGTAAAAGAAGGTCGCGCCCGAGCGCAGTTCCTTGACCAGCGGGTTGAAGGTCACCAGAAACGGCGAGTTCTTGTATTCCCACATCACCATATGGCCGTCGGCGCAGAGAAGGCAGGCGCGGAACGGGTTGTGGGTGTTCCAAAGCTGCATGTTGGTGGTGTCGGTGGCATAGCGGATGTTCAAGGGATCGAACATCAGAAGGCCGCCAGACTCGCGGTCGATCAGCCCTTCCACCAGCCGTTTCCAGCGATATTCCCGCATCCGTTCAAGGTTGGGGAGGTGCAGCCCCGCCGCCTCCCATTCGCGAAATGCGAGCTGCGTTGGGCCGATCTCTACCCGGTCATTGTCATTCGGGGTGCCATCGCCCAGACTGTCGGCGCGGGTCGGGTCGATCTTGCGGCGGTCGCGGTGAAACTCGGTCATGAGGCGTCTCCTGGCTTGCGGTATACTTGCCTTGCGCCCGGGCCCCGGCTAGTCCAAGGGCGACGCCCCTTGTCGCAAGCGATGCCATGACCGCCCCGATCCTGCAATCTCGTCTGCCTTTCGCCCCCTGGATGGACCCGCGTGCCGCGCGGTTGCCCGGTGTCTTGCCGGTTGAGGGCGACGACTGGCTGAGGGTGGATGATGCCTTTGCCGCCCAGATGGCCGAGCGCGGGCGGCTGATCACCGAACGGCCCGAGGTGGTGCACGGGATGCTTGAAAGCGCGCGACCCGCGGCCGAAGAGCTTTACGAGGTGATCCTTCGGCGATTGGCCAAAACGCCCGGCTATCGGATCGGAGCTGAAGAGGTGTGCCGCCTGGATAAGGTAACGGTCAAGCTGGATGGCTCTGCCTCTCTCAAGACCCTGGGCCTTTTGGTGCAGGAAGACCTTTGCCTGATGGAAAGGCCCGACGGGGCAGGAGATGAACATGTGCTGACCGGCGCCATCCTGTGCTTTCCGGCCAGTTGGTCGCTGGCCGAAAAGCTGGGCCGCCCACTGATCGGCATCCATCGCCCGGTGCCCGATTACGAGACAGAGATTGCCCGCCGGGTGCAGCGGCTTTTCGATGCGATCCGCCCCGAACAGCCCTTGTGGCGGATGAATTCGCTGGTCTACCGCGACCCGACGCTGCATCAGCCTCGGCGCGAGGATGATCCGCGCATCGACCGGCGCGGCGGTTCATTCGTGCGGGCCGAGCGGCAGACCCTGCTTCGTCTGCCCAAGACCCGTGCCGTTCTTTTCGCGATCCACACCTATGTGGTCGACATCGCCAGCCTGTCGCCGGCAGAGCGCGCGGGTCTTGAGAAGGCGCGACTTTAGGGCGCGCGTTGCGCAAGGCACCCAAGAGGCGCTGAGGTTGCAGTGAAACGAAAACGGGCCGCCTGGATGGGCGGCCCGCTGTGCCGATCAGATCCGATCAGCAGGAGTAATACATCGCATACTCCACCGGGTGGGGTGTATGCTCATAGGCGTAGACCTCTTCCCACTTCAGCGCCATGTAGGCTTCCAGCTGCTCGCGCGAGAAGACGCCACCGGCCAGAAGGAAGTCCATGTCATTGGCCAAGGACTCCAGCGCTTCGCGCAAGGAACCGCAGACGGTCGGGATTTCGGCCAGTTCTTCGGGGGGCAGATCGTAAAGGTCCTTGTCCGAAGCCGGGCCCGGGTCCATCTTGTTCTTGATGCCGTCAAGGCCAGCCATCAGAAGGGCGGCAAAGGCCAGATAGGGGTTGGCTGACGGATCGGGGAAACGGGCCTCGACGCGCTTGGCTTTCGGCGATTCCGTCCACGGAATACGAACCGCACCCGAACGGTTGCGTGCCGAATAGGCCAAGAGAACCGGGGCTTCGAAACCGGGGATCAGGCGCTTGTAGCTGTTGGTGCCGGGGTTGGTGATGGCGTTCAGGGCCTTGGCGTGCTTGATGATGCCGCCGATGAACCACAGCGCTTCCTGCGACAGATCGGCGTATTTGTCGCCCGCGAACAAGGGCTTGCCGCCCTTCCAGATCGACATGTTGACGTGCATCCCCGACCCGTTGTCGCCCTTCATGGGCTTGGGCATGAAGGTCACGGTCTTGCCGTAAGCATGGGCCACGTTGTGGATCACATACTTGTATTTCTGGATGTTGTCGGCCTGTTCGACCAGACCACCGAACACCATGCCCAGTTCGTGCTGGCAGGTGGCAACTTCGTGGTGGTGCTTGTCCACCTTGATACCCATGCGCTTCATGGTCGAGAGCATCTCGCCGCGCAGGTCTTGCGCTTCGTCAATCGGGTTTACAGGGAAGTAGCCGCCCTTGTGGGCTGCACGGTGGCCCGAGTTGCCGCCTTCGAACACGGTATCGGTGTTCCACGAGGCCGCTTCGGCGTCGATCTCATAGGCCACCTTGCGGGGCGAAACCGAATAGCGCACGTCGTCGAAGATGAAGAATTCGGCCTCGGGGCCGCAGTAGAAGGCATCGCCAATGCCCGAGGATTTCAGATAGGCTTCGGCCTTCTTGGCAATCTGGCGCGGGCAGCGGTCATAAGCCTCGCCGGTGTCCGGCTCGACCACGTCGCAGTGGATGCACAGGGTCTTTTCGGCATAGAAGGGGTCGATATAGACCGATGCAGCGTCGGGCATCAGCTTCATATCCGACTGGTCGATCGACTTCCAGCCCGCAATCGACGAGCCATCGAACATGAAGCCTTCTTCGAAGAAGTCTTCGTCGATGATGTCGACGATCAGCGTGACGTGCTGAAGTTTGCCTTTGGGATCGGTGAAGCGAACGTCGACATATTCGACCTCTTCATCCTTGATCAGTTTCAGAACCTTCTGAACTGCGCTCATCATGCGGCCTTTCGGTTGCGGTTGACGGTTGGAATTCGAATTTTCATCGAAAATTCGGGTGTTTGGTTAAACGGCATCGTCCCCGGTTTCGCCGGTGCGGATGCGAATGGCTTGTTCGACCGGGGTGACGAAAATCTTGCCGTCGCCGATCTTGTCGGTGCGGGCGGCACTGATTATCGCCTCGATCGCGGTGTCGACCATGTCATCGGTCAGGACGACCTCGATCTTCACCTTGGGCAGGAAGTCCACGACATATTCGGCCCCGCGATAAAGCTCGGTATGGCCTTTCTGACGACCAAAACCTTTGACTTCGGTGACCGACAGCCCCTGAATACCGGCTTCCTGAAGGGCTTCCTTCACCTCGTCCAGCTTGAAGGGCTTGATGATCGCCTCAACCTTTTTCATCGGCCGACTCCCCCATGTGTCCTTGTGGGTCATTGACCACTTCACAGGGGCATGGACAATTGATGACACTGAAAGCAGGGCAGCCCCTAGCGGCTTTTTGGGGCATCTGCACAAAATTTGTGCATAGAGCCGTAAATTCGGGCAGATTGTGAAGGGGGTGCTTGCGAAATGAACGAACTCCTCACCGCCGCTCAGATGCGGGCCATCGAAGAGGCCGCGATTGCCAGCGGCAAAGTGACGGGTCTGGAGCTGATGGAACGCGCCGGAAAGGGCGTGGTCGAGGCGATTTTCGAGGAATGGCCGGAGCTGCGCGCCACCTTCCACCGCGCCGTGGTCCTCTGCGGCCCCGGCAACAACGGCGGTGACGGCTTCGTCGTGGCGCGGCTGTTGAAGGACTGGGGCTGGGAGGTGGAGGTGTTCCTCTACGGCGACCCTGAGCGGATGCCGCCGGACGCGCGGGTGAATTATGAGCGGTGGGTGGGGATGGGGGAGGTGGTTCCCGTTCCACCCCATGGCGACTTTGACCTGATCATAGACGCCTTGTTCGGCATTGGCCTCAATCGCGCTTTGCCGAGTGATCTTGTTGAAACGGTTGATGGCTTGCTCGATCGGACACTGTTGGCCAGCCCCAACTAACGATGAAAGATCGTCGCAATCGACATTGCTTCAGGCTTCTGCGCTGACAGTGGCCGACAGATTGGCCGCGCTGCACCCTATTTCGCTCATTTGACCGTGACATTTCATCGACTGAAACTCGGTCATTGTTCCGGCGATTACATCGAGCCAGCATGGCCTTTGCGATGTGTTGATATCGGGCTTGATGACGAAATTGATGCCGTGGGCTTGGTAAATCCCGTTATCTCTCGCCTAAAGAAACGCAGCGCCCAAAAGTTCACCCACGGCCACGCCCTGATCGTCTCTGACACCCATGGCTGCTCCGGTGCAGCCCGTCTCGCAGCGCGGGGTGCCCTGCGGATCGGGGCGGGGCTGGTGACTATGGCCAGCCCGCCCGATGCTATGGCCGAGAACGCTGCCCGACTTGATGCCATCATGCTGCGCGAGGTGGCGGGGGCTGAAGAGTTGGCCGGGGTTCTGCAGGACCGTCGGATCAATGCGCTGTGCCTTGGGCCGGGGATGGGGACGGGCGAGGGGCAGGGGGACCTTCTTGCGGTCACTCTCGCCCCCCCACCCCCACCCCCTCCTCACGGGGGGGATGGGAGGCGCCTGGTGCTGGATGCCGATGCGCTGACGATCCTGTCGCAGCGGGCTGACCTGTTCGCCGCGCTGCACGAAGGCTGCATCCTCACCCCCCACGCAGGCGAATTCGCCCGGCTTTTCCCCGACATCGCGGAAAAGCTGAGCGCGCCAGCCACCAAAGGTCCCGCCTATTCCAAGGTGGATGCCACGCGCGAGGCCGCCGCCCGCGCGGGCTGTGTGGTGCTTTACAAAGGCCCCGACACCGTGATCGCAGGCCCCGATGGCCGCGCCGCCATCAACGCCGCTGTCTATGACCGTGCTGCCCCCTGGCTTGCCACCGCCGGACCAGGCGACGTGCTTTCGGGCTTCATCACCGGGCTTCTGGCCCGCGGATTCTCTCCCTTTGATGCCGCCTGCACCGGGGCATGGCTGCATGTCGAATGTGCCCGCTCCTTTGGCCCCGGCCTGATTGCCGAGGATCTGCCAGAAGAACTGCCAAAGGTGTTGCGCTCTCTGGGCGTGTAAGCATTTTGCCCTTCTTCAAATACTCCAAGCATGAAATCCCTGATTTCATGCAAGCCGGAGGCTCTTATGGCTGATGAAGGCCGCTCCGCGGGGGGTATTTTTGCCAAGATGAACTCAGGCGTCGAGGTCGATCCAGACGGGGACGTGATCGGACGGCTTGTCGCCCGCGCGGACCTGTTTGTCGATCTGGGCATCGCGCAGAAGGTCGGCGGCTTGGGGGGAGAGGAGGAGATGGTCGATGCGGATGCCGTTGTTGAGTTCCCATGCGCCGGCCTGATAGTCCCAGAAGCTGTATTGGCCGGGGCTTTGGTTGCGGGCCCGGAAGGCGTCGGTCAGGCCAAGCGCCAGTAGGCGGCGGAAGGCGGCGCGTGAGCCGGGCAGGGCGAGGGCGTCGGTCTGCCAAAGCTCGAGCTTGGCGGCGTCGATGTCTTGCGGGATGACGTTATAGTCGCCGCAGAACACCGTCGGTTCCTCCAGCGCCAGAAGCGCGCGGGCGCGGGCCTCCATCCGGGCCATCCAGGCGAGTTTATAGTCGTATTTCGGCCCCGGCGCGGGGTTGCCATTGGGCAGGTAAAGCCCACAGACCCGGATGGCGCGTTTGCCGATCACGGTCGCCTCGATCCAGCGGGCCTGTTCGTCGCTGTCATCGCCGGGCAGGCCGCGGGTGACGTCCTCGAGCGGCAGTTTCGACAGGATCGCTACACCGTTGAAGCTTTTCTGCCCGTGGGTTTCGACGTGGTAGCCCATCGCATCGAAGATATCGCGGGGGAAGGCCTCATCCACCGACTTGATCTCTTGCAGGCAGACCACGTCGGGCTGCTGAGCCGCGAGCCAGGTCGGAAGGGCCTCGATCCGGGCCTTGATGCCATTGATATTGAAGGTGGCGAGTTTCATGGCGCGGCCCTTCGCGTTTGGTCGTCCCGAGATTGACGCGACCGTTCTAGGCCCGCCGCGCGGCGCCGGCAAGCCTTGGCGCCGGTTCGGCGATCACCGTGGCCCGCCACATGGCATCAAGAGCGTCAATCTGTGCCGGATCAAAGCGGTGGGCTTCCTGCCAGTAGCGCCCCGAGGGCACATGGTAGTTGAGCATCTCTTCCCGCCGCAAGGCCTGCGCGGCAAGGGCGTGGTCAATCGTATGCCCGTCTGACCACCATGCAGCGGTCTGGCCAAGCTCATCGCGTCGGGCGCGTGGAAAGACCAGTCGCGACGGTCCGGTCGAGAGGTTCACAACCCGGCAACCGGCCCGTGCGGCCAGGGCCATGAGCCTGGCCGATTTCGCCTCGATCGAGCGCAGGGTGATGTCGGGTCGCAAGGGATCTGGCGTTCCGGTGCCGTAGAAATGCGTGGGTCCGCTGCGCGGATAGTGCATGTCGCAGCCGAAATAGGCGATGCAGCGCGGTTTCAGAGTATGCAGCGCCCAATAGCCTGCCGTAAAGGCCATGGTCCCACCGGCATAGACAAAACCGCCAAAGGCGTTCTGTGCCGGAACGAATTCGGTTTCGGTCACAAGGCGTTGTCCAGGGCCCGGCTGGGCAATGCGGTCTTTGGGAAAGTCCCAAGGGTGGATCGCATGTGTCCAGTCCGGCCGCAGCGCGTAGGCGTTGTTGATTGCCACGATCGTGTTGAAGGGCATGCGCGCCCAGGCGCGACATTCGACCGCGTTCGGGGCAGACCCCAGAATGAGGATCGTGGTCATGGCTGGGTCCCCCGTTTCTTGCTGATTGGGGGAGAGCTAGGGCGATTTGCCCCAAGGTCACGGAATCCTGTTCAGAAACCTTGGCTTAGATCGAGAAACTTGTGCCGCAGCCACAAGAGGACGAGGCATTTGGGTTTTCGATGACAAAGCGGGCGCCGATCAGTTCTTCGGTGAAATCGACCACCGCATTGGCAAGGAATGGCAGCGAGACCGGATCGACAAGCACCTTCTGTCCGTTCTGTTCCAGCACCAGATCATCCGCGGCCGGGTCGTCAAGCCGGATGTCATACTGAAACCCCGAACAGCCGCCGCCCAGCACGCCCACCCGCAGCGCCTTGTCCTCGCCGGTCATCTCGGCGATCTCGGCAAGGCGGGCAAAGGCGCGTTCGGTGACCCGGGGCGGCAGGTTCATGGTTCTTCCCTGTTCAAATCCTGTGGCATGAATATAGGGTGGGATCAGCAGTTGAACAAGAACGGCAGATGATGACCCTTGCCCCCTATGCCTGCCAACCCGACGCCTCGCGCGGGCGGCTTTTTCCCGAAACGATGTCCTCGTTCCGCAGCCCCTATCAACGCGACCGGGACCGGATCATTCATTCTTCGGCCTTCCGGCGGCTGAAGCACAAGACGCAGGTCTTTGTAGAACATGAAGGGGATTATTATCGCACGCGGCTGACCCATTCGATCGAGGTGGCGCAGGTAGCGCGCACGATTGCCGGGGTCCTTGGTCTGAACACCGATCTGGCCGAGTGCATCGCGCTGGCCCATGATCTTGGCCACACCCCCTTTGGCCATACTGGCGAAGATGCGCTTGCCGCCTTGATGGCGCCTTACGGGGGGTTTGACCACAATGCGCAGGCCCTTCGCATCGTGACACGGTTGGAGCGGCATTACGCCGATTTCGACGGGCTCAACCTGACATGGGAAAGCCTGGAGGGGATTGCCAAGCATAACGGGCCGGTTACGGGGCCGAATGCTGATGAAAAACATGCCGGCCCCTTGCCCTATGCGCTGGCCGAGGTGAATGGGCTTTGGGATCTGGAGTTGCACACCCATGCCAGCGCCGAGGCGCAGGTGGCCGCCATTGCCGATGATGTGGCCTATAGCCACCATGATCTGCATGACGGGTTGCGCTCGGGTCTTTTCACCGAGGATGACCTGATGGAACTGCCCGTCACCGGCCCGGCCTTTGCCGAGGTCGACTGGCTTTATCCCGGGCTTGAAAAGATGCGGCGGCGGCATGAGGCCTTGCGGCGCGTCTTTGGTCGCATGATTGAGGATGTGATCGCCGTTGCGCAGGGTCGGCTTGAGGCCTCGCAGCCGAAGTCGGTCGATGACATCCGCATGATGGGCACGACGATCATCCGTTTTTCCAAGCCGCTTTATCAGGAATTGAAGGCGATCCGGTCGTTCCTGTTCACGCGCATGTATCGCGCGCCCTCGGTGGTGGTGATGCGGGCCGAGGTGACAGAGGTGGTCAACGGGCTGTTTCCGCTTTTCCTGTCGCAGCCGGCGCTTCTGCCGCAGGAATGGCGCAAGGATATCGAGGCGGCGCGGGATGAAACCGAACTTGCCCGGATCGTGGCCGATTATGTCTCGGGCATGACGGACCGATTTGCATTGCAGGAAGGTCAGCGCCTGCTGGGCTGAAGCGGTTTTTCTGCGAAGAACCGCAACCCCTTTGGCGTCAGGGCAAAGTCAGGCCAGTGGAAGCTGCCAGATCGGGCAGGCAGGTTCCGGACAGGTTTCGCGCGTCAGGGTCGGCCCCGGCGGCGATCAGGGCGCGGGCCATGGCGGGGCAATCGGGCAGGTGGTCGTCATACTCATCCGCTGCTGCGACGCGGGCGATGATGACCTCCAGCGGCAGGCGGCCGGACCTGTCGGCCGCGACGGGGCTTGCGCCATGGCGCAGAAACCAGCTGACGGTACGAAGACTGCCGCTTTCCAGCGCGACGAAGAACCAGGGCAGGCCAGGACTGTGGCTGCCCCGCAAAAGCGCAGGGCCAAGACAGTCAAGCCGGGCAAGATTGCCGCTTTGCAGGGCTTCGATCAGGGTTTCTGCGTCGCCACTTGCGGCATCGGTCCGGCGACTGGGCGATATCTGTGCCGGAGCGCGGCGCAAAAGCTGCCAAAGAAGTGCCGCCTGAAACCGCAGCCGCTGCCACAGGCCGCCCTCGCCGCCCATCCCTAACCTTTGCGCGCGGCCGCAAGCCACAGGCCGGCAAGCCCCGCCGAGACGAGCGCATTCCAGCCCGGCATGGACAGGCCCAGAAGCGACCAGGCGACCTTGTCGCAGGCCGCCGGTGCGCCGATTGTCACATCGGTGTTCAGAAGATCGGCCGCCGACACGCCTTCGAGCGTATTAACAGCGCATTGCGCAAGACCTGCCCACCAGTCCAGCTCGACCCCAAGGTGATAGCTGCCAATCCCCGCCGTGGTCAGCGCCGCAAGCGCGCCAAGGATGGGCAGGACCGGGCCGCGCATCACGAGCGCAAGCCCGCCGATCAGCACCGCCGCCAGATGCGGCCAGCGCTGCCAGATGCACAGCACACAGGGCTGCAGACCGCCAAGGTATTGAAAGGCCAGCGCAACCAGCAGCATGGCTGCCGATCCGCCCGCCGCAAGAAGGATCAGATGGGTTCGTGTAAGGGTCACAGGAATTTCACCGCATAAAAGCCGCCAATCAGCAGCGCCATGGCGATCGTGAACATAAGGCCCAGCCGCCGTTCGATAAAGTCACGAATGGGTGCGCCGAACTTCCACAAAAGAGCAGCAACCAGAAAGAACCGCAGCCCCCGTGCCAGGATCGAGGCAATGATGAACACCCACAGGTTCAGCCCCGTGCTTCCCGACAGGATGGTGATGACCTTGTAGGGAAAGGGCGTAACCCCCGCGATCAGCACCGCCCATGCCCCCCAGGCGTTGTAGTTTTGCGAAAACGCATCGAAATACGCCTCCTTGCCGTAGAAGGCGAGGATCGGCTGGCCAATGGTGTCGAACAGAACCGCTCCGATCCAATAGCCAAACATCCCGCCCAGAACCGAGGCGAGGGTGGCCACCCCCGCAATCACAAAGGCCCGCCGCGGGGCGGCGATGATCATGGGGATCATCAGGATATCGGGCGGGATAGGAAAGACCGAGCTTTCGATGAAGGCGACAAAGGCCAGAACCCACAACGCGTGCCGGTGCTCGGCCATCCGCAGGGTCCAAAGATAAAGGGCACGGATCACGACGCAGGGGGTCCTTTGGTCAAAGGTCGGGCGGTCGCAGGACCGTCAATTCGCCTGCCTGCCAATCACGCCAGACCGGCAGCGTCAAGGCGCAGATGCGGCGCGCGTCCGGTCCCGCTGCCCAGGGCCAAGGTGACAGGCTGCAAAGCCCTTGATTTCCGTTCCCGATCCCCGTTGACGCCGCCGACGCGGGCCGCTAAACCCCATGTCGCTGGCCCGAGTGGCGGAATGGTAGACGCAGAGGTTTCAAAAACCTCCGACGCAAGTCGTGCGAGTTCGAGTCTCGCCTCGGGCACCAGCTTTCCTCAAGTTGTAGCGACAAGCATCTGATAACGCTCACTTAATCTCTCCAGGGTCATCCGGGGCGGCTGGAGCGTAGACCAAATTGAAGACCAATCGGGCACCATACACCTTCCAAAAAGACGGCTATTTCTACTTTTCCAGAAGGATTCCCTCGGACCTCAGGGGGAGCTACCAAACAGACAGAATCGTTGAAGCCCTACGAACGAAGTCGGTTCACGTAGCTCGGGGTCGGGCGATGATGGCTGCAGCTAAGCTGGACGAATACTGGTCCCATTTGCGGCTGAGCCAGACTGATCTGCCGGGGCGAAAATTCCTTCTGCAGGCACAAGAGGCATACCAGCGCGTCTCAGTACAACGACCGGCGCTGGCTGAGATCGCCCACGAGGAAGGCACGATTGCGTCACCAAGGCTTGCAGAGGCACTTGTGCGTTATGTGAGCCAGAAAGGGGCTGGTCGCGTTGATACCTTCAGGAGGGCCGCCGAGAGGGCTTGTGGCTATCTGATCGACGCAGCAGGGGAAAAGCCTCTTTCGGATTACACGAGGTCAGGTGCGTTATCGTTGCGAGATTACTTGGTGGCAAAAGAACTGTCTGGGTCGTCGATTACACGCATCTTGGGAAGCATTAGGGCAGTCATCAACTTCAACATAGGTGAGCTTGCGCTGAGGCATGGCAATCCATTTGTCTAAGTCTATTATGATCGCGGTCGTGGCGTGACCAAGCGAGCAACTATTCCTGAGGCGGTGATCAGGATCATCCAAAATAGGTGCAAAACTGCGAGTGACGAAAAGAGATGGTTGATTGCCATGGTCTCGGACAGTGGGGCCAGACTTGGCGAAGTGGCAGGTCTATTGCGTGAGGACATTATCTTGACCGCACAGGTTCCGCATATCGTTATCAAGCCCCATCCGTGGAGGTCGTTGAAGACTAAGGGCAGCGAGAGACGGGTACC
>Ga0194133_10002436_pt1 | contig 28743 bp, 57 predicted proteins | sample TA2KigOf40mmetaG_FD_155448 | JGI IMG/M metagenome (GOLD analysis project Ga0194133, IMG submission 155448) | Freshwater microbial communities from Lake Tanganyika, Tanzania - TA2015055 Kigoma Offshore 40m | ecosystem: Environmental > Aquatic > Freshwater > Lake | place: Tanzania: Lake... | reverse complement strand
ATAGAAATGGATAATGGTAATTTTGCTATACAACCTAATAATAGAATAAGAGTATTTGATTCTAATATGGGTGTTAATTGGAATGAACCACCATTAATTAATAGACTAGTTAATACTTATACATGGAGTGTTGAGGATCAACCCAAATGGACTACTGATGAAAAAGAAATAGGACAATATGATTATGACTATAAAAACACGGAAAAATAATACTATTTATAATCTCTATTTAATATCAATTCTAAATAATGGATAGCTTTCATTATATCTTCTTTACCATTCTTATTTCTGTGTCGGCATACATACTTTATTACGTTTGCCTCACAAAATAATAGTTTATTTTTATTAATAAAATCTATTGGCTGAATGACCATATCAGAATAGTGTGTACCACCTATCTGTTTCTTCTTAATTAAATCTTTCATAATCTTGTAATATCTGTCGTTATCAGTCATTAAATAGATTTATTACAGTTTTATCCTGTTTGCTAGAATTAAATAACACATCATACTGTGCTTGAGTAAACTTTAACTTATCCTGCTTAATTAGTTTTACAACTGAACTGCGAATATATTCTGGTTCAAACTCAGCAAGATTGCATATTAAACAAAAGTCATCTGAAAAAGATGTCAACCAAGTCAATGCATCATACTTATATTGAAGATATTTTTTATCTAATCCTTTATATTCTGCATCATCCAATGCTTGAATAATCACAGACATAAACAACTTAGCTTCTTTAGTCTTTGATTGAAATGTAATCTGTGTTGCTTGGTGTAATAACTTCATAAGTGGTTCTATCGTTTTTACAAGGATCGGTTACCCACTTATAGTCAGACATCTTACAAAACTTTAGTTTTTCAAAAGCTTCTTGATCATTATTAGCTTCTATTTTTACTGTTCCCTTTACTGACGTATAGTATTTAAACAAATAAATCATATCTTAGTACTGCGTCTTGAAGCTTCTAATGTTCTCCAAACGTCAATTACTAATTGTTCTTTTGCTCTTTTATTTTCTATAGCTATCACTCTCTCACCTAATGCACACTTCTCTTCTATATGCTGTTTAAAATTATCAGAAGCGTAATATCTTTGCTCTTTTAAAGTAATAGAAGAATCTTGTGTATTACTCAAAATATGTAATGCCTTTTCTCTTTTTGCTTTATCTTTAAGATACTCTAAACCAGAAGAAATCTTTGCGTGTTCTTCATCTGTTTCAGAAATATACTTCAAAGCTTCTTCAAGTCTTTTTTCTGTTATCATCTTTTTTATCCTCTTTATAATTTAACTCCATCTTTGTAACATTCCAGAAGCTTGTCTTAACAAACTGCTTTAATCTTTTGTTCATATCCTCAATATCTTCTGGATTACAATGACTGTTCCACTCTAACTTACATCTATAATTTTTCATATCTTTTTTTGTTTATCCCCCCACCTAAGGGGAAGCAGGGGGATATTTGTTTAAACACTAAAAGGGAGCATCTTCTCCTTGATAGGAAGTTGATAAAATCTTTTTAGTGATCTTATCTACTTCTGAGTATACAGACTCATACTCATTTAAACTCTTATTCACCAATATAGATGATAATAAGTTTGACATGGTTAATCTGTATTTCTCTTTCCATTGATCCACGACTACATTTCCTGAACCATTAGAAACTCTTTTGACAGTATCTATTGGTGTAGATGTTGTTGCATCTTTCCAATCTAAAGGTTCAATCTTAATACAAGATTGATTGTTAGATCCAGGTTTCTTAATTTTATAACCTGTTACTCTAACTCTATCTCCTTTATTCATCTGCCTACAATTCTGCGGTACAAAAAGCTTCCTATCTGATTGATCATCTAGTTTTACTGATAGCCAGTACTTAACCGGATTCTCCTCATCATGAATGTCTTTTAACCCCTGTATTGTAGCTTCATACGTTTCTGTATTTTCACTCATATGTTTTCTTTTGTTTATTTTATTTATTATTGTTTTTATTGTTTCCATACTTTATTCCAAACATCTCTAGCAAATTTCTTTGCTTCCGTCTCGTCTTTTCCCCAACGGAAGTTATCCATTGTTAATGGAAACATCTTAACAACTTCATCTTTAGATTTTGCTATATTGCATATGTGTTCAATAGTTTGAAACACTTGCAATAAATCAACATCTGGAATCCTATCTACCATATCTACTATCTCTTGGTCTTTTGGTGAAGTATATAAAAGCATAGTAGGTTTATTATATATTCTTTTGTATAAATATTGTTGCCTTACATCTGAAGCTTTAGGATACCAATTACCATCTAACTTGCCAGACTTTAATCTTTTCAAATAAGCTGTAGCTTTAGTATCAATAATACAATCATTGAACTCAAAGTCTGTTATACACTTAATTGGATACTTTAATTTATTATCTTCATAAATCTTTTCATTTTGATAAGACACAACTTTACCAAATTCTTTTAATGATTCTGTAAATCTATAAGCTATTTCTACTGCCATTATAACTTCATCACATTCTTCTTTGTATAAACTATCAAATTCTTTTGATGTGGCTCTTAAAATATCTTTCTTACTCCCACCATCCAAACCTACTACTGCACCTTTTTCTGCTGCTAATCCCATAACCATTCTAGCATTAGGTTTCTCTTCATAATTGTATAACTCAGTTATTATCCAATATGCTGGAGAATCAACAAATGCGTTGCCTCTACTAGCACTATGTCTATAATCTTTTCTTAATATGCTCATAATTATTTTTCCTTTCAAAACAAATCAGTTAATTACACATTAGTGAAATTAAATGATTTGGCAATCTATTTGTAATGTTAAATAAAACAAAGAAATATCGTAATATTAAATATCTACAATGGGTATCAGAAAGACCATGTCTGTTATGTATGTCCGATCCTTGTCAAGCACATCACATAACTACTGCAGAACTACGTGGCTTTGGTCAAAGAGTTTCTGATAATCTTACTATACCTATTTGTTATAAACATCATCATTTACTACATATGACAGGTGAAAAAACATTTTGGTCTAAGTTAGGTATAGATCCTAAACCTTTAACTAAAATTTTTTTTTCAGCATATAACAATGATAAATTAGAATGTGATGTTTATTTGTGGGAAAATGTATATAAAACAATACTACCCAATATTAAAGCGAATATTGATTTCCTTTCTAGTAATTAATAAAATATCTTATGGCTAAAATATATAAATATCCAGGCAAAACTAAATCTGATAACTTCTTAGATAAAGTTAATCCTAATAAAATATCAGACTATCTTGCTAATCAACATCCTGATCTACCGGATCGTATAGTAAATGCTATGGCTCTTGCTATGATTTACTCTACCTATCTAACAATGGTATGTGAAGAAGAAAACTATTCTTGTCATAAGTTATTTGAACAAGAACATATGGATATTCTTTTTAGCTATGACAAATCAAAACTACACTAAAAAATTTCCATATAAGAAAGTTACTATCAATTGGCTAGATGCTAATAGTGATACAGGTTGGATGTCTATTTCTCAAATGAAGAAATTTAATATCGCCACCTGTACCACTCAAGGTTGGTTATTTGAAGAAAACAATAAATATATTAAAGTATTCTGTTCTTACTCTATTGATCCTGATGATCACTCTATAGAGTTTGGTGAAGTAGTATGTATACCTAAAAAATGGATTGCTTAGGTATGTAAAGGATCTGTTGGTTCTTCATCCTCTAATATAATACCTTCTAATATTTCCATCTCCTTTTTAACATTAGTTAATTCTATCTTAACTAAGTCTTTAGATTTCTCTAACTGATCTGTTAGATAAGGAAAATTCTGTGGGTACACTCCATAAATGTATAAATCATTTATAGCTGCTGCCACTCTAGATAATCCTTTATACCTATGTCTAAGTCTCGTTATTCTGCTGTCCATATTTCTTTTCAAATTGTGCTAGTCTTTCAGATAACTCTTTTAGTTTCTTTTTATCTTGAAGCTTTTCTTCTAACAGTTTCTTTACATTAACCTGTAATGCTTTTGTCTTGTCCATTTATTTCTCCATTTAGTTTAAACGCAATATAATGATATACTGGGTTCTTTATCTCATAACATATTTTCTTATGAGATACAGTAATTAATTTATGTTTAACCCATTTATTTACATTATCTGCTAACTTTCTAAGTTCATAATCAGATTGCTGATCCTTAACTAACCACCCAGTATAATAAATATAATTATCACCTGGTTTTGCACCTGTCATCCACTTAGAAAGATTTACTATATAATCACTCGTTAGCATTTAAATATCCAAATTTCTTTAGATCCTCATAGTACATACGCTGCACAAATAGATAATCAAATCTATTCTTATCTAGCATAAACTTATTATTCTTTGAATGTAAGTACTGTAATAAATAAAACACCTTAGTCCAATACTCCTTAGACCATAAACTATTTGCACCACTAGCCATATCTCTTATTCTATTTATCTTGCAGGATAAACAATTACATTTAACAACTGTTAATGTCATTTGATCTCCTTGTTCTTTGCTTCTGTTAAATAGTTTCTAATTAATACTTTAATAACACCAGACATTGTATATCTATTGTTCTTGCAGTATTCCCTAAACTCTTCATATAGTTCTTTAGTTAATGTTACTCCTAATACACCATATCTATTAGTCCAAGTATTCTTAGACTTTTTATTTATCTCTATATTTATTTTATCTATATCCATTACACTCTCCTTAATTTAAGTATTTAATTAACTTAACTTTAACTAAATCAATCCAATCTATAAAGTCATGTATAAAACTTTTGTTTGGCTGTGATTTAGATTTCATTTCTTTCATAGCTTCTTCGCTAACCCTACGCACTATATCAGCTTGTATTTTATCTTTATCATTCACGCTGCTACCTCTTTAGATATTGGTTTTGCTTGGCACATAAATAACTGTGGCTTTATGTTTTTTAACCAATCTGATAACGAAGGTACATAACCACAATCTTCTGTAATATGTAATTCAGCAATAAGCTTTACTGGTACATTCTTACCATCTGAATTGACTATGTAATCTCCAAACTTTTCTATACACTCTTTTATTCCAAAAGAATGATGTCTTAATGCTCTATGTCTAAAATCTGGATGATAGAATTTAGTATCATCAAACCAATTATGTATTGGTAAATAATCTTTAATTCTACCACCCCAATACCTTTTGCTAGACATAGCATGATGTACTGGTGTTGCCATTGTTATCCTTTCTGTTGTTATATTATTTCATTCTGCACTTTACTGTGTGCATCTTGAAATGTTAAATCTGACCAAAGTTCATGATTTAACATTTTAGATACTTTATCTTCTCTTCTTCTAATAACTAATTGTTTATCACCTCTAGTTATTGGATATGAACTCCAATGTGTTGCTGCTTGATACACAGCAAATAAATTAGAACCATATGCTTTATAGTATCTAGTCCATAAGTCTGATAACTCTTTCATAGCTTTATCACTAAAACTCCAGCTAAACTTACGTTCATCTTTGTTTCTAGCTAATGTATTTTTAAATAACTTCTCTACTTCGTCTGAAGTTACTGTACTTCTAGTCAAAGACTTTAACTCATGACCTAGTTTCTCTTGTGCTTTTAAACCAGACTCAAATAGTTCTACACTATAATTTAATTCACGTTTAGCACTATGTCTGTTGTACACTCTAAATTGCCAATCCGGTCTAACTAGACCATTCATACATAATACATACACAGATCCAAATATAATCTGTTCTGCCCATGATGAATCATAACTGGCATACACTCTAAGATGAGGTACAGTCTTTTCTTTATTGGCATCCATTATAGGATTTTCATGATCCCAAAAGATTACATCTCTACGGAATTTACTTCCGCTTCTGTTTGTCCAATCTTTTACTGATACTCTATCTTTAGATAACTTACGTGATGATAATATTACATCACTAACTTTTTGTACTAGTTCTTCATACATTCTTAACTTATACTTTTCAGTAACAACACTCAATGATTCCATTGTGTCTGTTCTTATTAATGCATATCTATTAGGTATAAGTTCTTGTACCTGCTGTCCTGTATCTTCTGTTCTATGAAAGTATATTGGTCTTTTCTCTACATAAAACTTTATCTCAGGACTTACCCTATGCATTTCTTGTATATTACTTAGATACATATATTTCTCCTTCTTCTTCTGTTTGTTCGTATTGTTCGTGGCTTTCGTTTGCACTATTAAACCATTTGCCCGAATCAACATCTATTTTTATCTTACCATCTACATGACCTTCAAAAGCAAATGAACCATATTTGTCTAATGCACCTGTAGAATAAATCAGATCTATTAAATGACCTTCTTTATTAATATCTACTTCATAACTATGGTTAGTATCTAAAACAAAATAGGTATACTTACTTCTATCAAACTGTTTGATTATATATCTATTTACATTTATTTCAGGAAACTTTTTAACCTTCTTTATTACATTATGGTTTGAATCCTGAAATTCTATTTTGTCTATACCACCTTCATCATGTCCACCAGAAAAATCAGCTACAATATATCTTATCTTTCTTGCTTCAAAATGTTCTTTTAAAGCTCTAAACATTTCATCTGCATTTTTCTCTTTGTATTTATTTTCTAATGCACTCTGGAAGTCCCACTTTTTATTAAAAAGCTTTCTGTTATAATCTCCATTACTGCGATTACCATGCGGTACAGCACCAAGAAAGTTTAAGTATTCCATATTAATTACTCTTATCTGTTAGTTTATTTAATAAAGCTTCTTCTCTTACTATTCTTATCTTTCTATCTAAATGAGAATAGATTATTTGCTGTATCATAAATATAACAACTACTGCAGATAACGGCAGTACTGTTACAATTACTACTATGTCTGTTATTGTCATATACATTCCTTTCTGTTATATTTTTGTGGGAGGAGAGCCACCTGTAGGTACAGCTCTCCACCCCTTATACTTACGCTGTCTTAGAAATCTTACTGATATTTTCTGAATAATTTGCAGAAATATCCATAAGTTTTTCAGGCGTAATCTTTTCTCTTTCTTTCTCATCCATTCTTGCACATACACGAATGAATAAAGAAGCTGCAGATGTCTTTTGACTTACTGGATCTAACTTACCAAGTAACTCATTTTGTCTTACAGACTCATGACATCTTTGTAGTAAAGCGGCATAATAATCAGCCATCTTTCCATACTTATCATCTATCCTCTCTTTAAGAGGTTTCTTTACTTGTTGTACCATTTGCTCTCCTTTCTTTTTATTTCAAATGGAAGTTCAACTTTATCTGGCATACTTTTCTTTATAGCTATTACCAGTCCGATTGCTACTCGTACTGGAAATATAGCTATCTTAGTTGCCATTTCCTTTGCTTTTTCTATACGCATCATCTAACCTCCTTAGTTCTTTGTATTTAGCGTAAGCTTTGCGATATTCTACCGCAAATTCTTTTGTTCCAGGTTTATGTGTTACATCCTGTGTTAGCCAATTCCATGCTGACTTTAATGCAAATCCACCTATTGTGAACGCTACAAACTTTATTACATTAAACATCTACACCTCGTTGGTTGAATTGTTTTCGCCATGCAAAACATTCACACCAACAGTTTTACTTACATTACTAGTAACACTCTCTATTTCTGTTATCTCAGTATTCTTTAATAAATCATTTAGATTTATCTTTAGTATGTAAGCTATCTGTAATGCTCTATATAGACTTATAGTATTTATTCCTTTTTCGTATTTCTGTATTTGCTGAAATGTAACATTACATTTACTAGCTACTTGCATTTGAGTCATTTGTAATGACTCCCTTGCTTTCCTTATTCTGCTGCCTATTACCTTGTAAAAAGGTAGATCGCTTTGCTTTATAGTTGGCATACTTTGTTTCTTCCTTTCCAAATAGTTTTTGTAAAACAAACAATTCTCGCTTGTCGGAATTGTTAGTTTTTCTTGTTACCACTCTAATTGTATTGGGATTAACATATGATCCATTCATGCGGACTATGCTAAGAAATCCTTGCTTTGGATAAATAATTTCTATGTGGCTAATAAACTCTATAAAGTTTTTCCACCACCACATCCTCTCTATTTGTACAAAGCCATTAAACTCAAGCTGGTATATCAGCTCAAGTCCCTTTTTTAGTCCTATCTTCTTCTGACTGAACCTGTCTTTGAATACAACTATTCTCATATTCCTTAATCCTTTCTATCATATTAGAATATATTTTGTATTGTATTTCCTTATCTTTTAGACTGTCCACTAATGGTAGTAGACTGATCATTGATTCTATGCTATCCTTAGTCATACATCTTATATATTTTCATATATATCCTTTCTAACATTTAGCCCACGCCATCTAGAGTGTGGGCTAAACTGTCTATGTTTTGTTCTTATTTAGTTCTTGATCAGATCTAAATATACACTCTACGTACATTCTATAGAAGTATTCTTTTAAACTTTTAGTTTCCGCTCTTTTCGATTTTTTCAGATACTCTATTGCTGTTTGTTCCAGTTTTGTTTTCATTATGTACTCCCTTCTTTAGTTCATTAATGTATGTCTCTAATGCTCTTAAAGCATCATAGTATCCTCTCACATACTTCTGATTTAGTACATCATTTGCATTACCTCTTCTTTGATGCTGCCACATCTCCTCTATCGGTAACATCATATCCTGTATTTTGATTTCTACTTTATCTATCATTTTATCCTTTCATATCTGCAAGTATATAATAATACTTCCTGATCTTTAAAAAATGTCGCCATAGTAAAGCGACCATTTTTATTCTCTATTTGTTTATGTTTAACAACCCTGTCAAACACTCTATCGCAATCAAGTAATCCACTCTTATCATCCCATTCTAGGACTACATGATTCCAATTAACAAATAGTATCACTAGTATTATTTTCATATCACTCTCTCTTATTTATTGAAGAACACTATTACTATTAGTATAGATAATAGTGTACATCCTATAAAAGTTATTAGTCCTATTTCATTTATAAGTTCTATCATTTTATTAGATTATAGTTGTTAATAAAAATAGAATACCACAGACAATACCAAACAGAATAATTGGTATTAAAAAGATTTCACTAACTATCATACATATCTCCTTTTTTTTTGGGCTACCCCATTTAAGAGATAGCCCATTGTTATTTACTTACTTAACTTATTAACTATGTTAGTTAACATATTCTCAATATTCTCTAATCTAGTCTTTGTGTCTTGATTAGATAGATATTGTCTATAAGGTATATGTTTAGTAGAATCAAAGTTCTGACTAATCCATGCACCTTTTTCTTTGTCAGTTTTTACTGTAGTTGTCATTTATTTTCCTTTCTGTTATGATTATAAATAATCAACCTACTCGTTGCGTTGATTATTTGTATCTTCTTTTCCATAGAAGAACACTCCTGCACATATCAATAATGCTATTATTCCTATGAATAGATTGCCAAAAAACGCCAATCCTAAACCTAAGAAGAATAACATTACAGCTAGTATATACATAGCTAGTGTAAACATAGATCCTTTCTTTTATATTAATATTACAACTAATAGTAATATAACTAAGTAAGTATAAGCTAACATATTAACCTAACTTCCTAGTTATATATCTACCAATTAACTCTCTTTTGAAAGCTTTTCTCACATCATGTGGGTGCTTTCTTTTACTAGGTATTGGACTCAATGGTAATTCACTATCATCAAATAGTACCAATTGTCCTTCCTTTGTATGTGTCATTCTAATCATATAAACTCCTTTCTAGTTTATTATCAATGACTTACATTGTTATCAGTAATCAAATATTACTTTTTTGATTTACGCCCAAGTAAAACAAAAAAGGAATGAGGGGGAACTAATCATGAATACTACAAGTACAATCGTAATTAATGGCTGAAAGCCATATTTGATTAATGATAACAATGATATTGTTGTGTTAGATTCTAAATATGATTGATAACAAATAGAATGACGGGTTTTATAGATGTACCAAGCGAATGTACAACATATGTACACAAAGGATATAGGGGGGTTTTGTATGAATAGTAGATATTTAATAATTGCTTTGCTATAATAATTTATGAAAATTACCGGAGAAAAATTATGGCATTTCCATTAGCAGGTCTTTATGGTTTATTAGCTAGGTTTGGATATGGTGTAGCAAAAACTGTTAGTCCTAAAAATGTTAAATCATTTTTAAAACCAGCAGTAGATCTTGCAACAACTCCAAAACTACAAGCTACTAAATTAGCAAGAGCTGAGAATTTATTAATTAAAGGAACTAGAGGTGCAGCAAAAGCTGGTTATAAAGGTTATGACTATGTGTATGGTGCTGCATTAGGTACTCCAGCTAGAAGAAAGATAACTACTGGAATAGCAACTGGTTATGGAATAAGCTCTTTCTTAGATGGTGATGATATTGATGAACAAGAATAGTGGCTAAGAAGTCGTTATTCGGTGTAAGCACATATCACAAACGTACCAAAAGAAAGAGACCAGGTAGGCATACAAAAAGAGTAAACAAGTCCAAAACTTATAAAAAGTATATAGGACAAGGTTAAAACAAAAGGAGAACAAAATGGCAATAAAAGCAAACTTAGGTTTAGTCATGCAAGGACTAAAAGGTGCTGGTAAAGATATTGCTTCATACGCAAAAACAAAAATAAAGAAACCTGTTAAAGCAATAAGACAATCAGGAAGAGCAATTAGACGTAATCCAATTAAATCTACAGTAATTGGTGCAGGTGCTGCTGGAACTGGGTTTTATCTTTATGGTGGCAATCGTAATGCATATGAAGATAGCGACATGGAATAATGGCATCAAGAGAAGATATAGAAGATTTAGCTGATAAGTTAATTAATCTATCACCACAAGAATCTGAACAATTGGCGATAGTAATTAAAGCAAAGATGATGCCTGAGATTGAAAGACAAAAAGGTTTATTAGATGAAGAGAATAGAGCTAATATGCAAAATGTTGCTGAAGCACAACCATCTATGCAACCACCTACAGCAAGAGAAGTTGCATTACAAGGTTTAATAGGGTAATGAAGAAAAGGAAAAAATCATTTGAAGATCTTTTAGATCATTTAAAAGATTTAAATGATGAACAAAATAAGATTATCCAAGAATTAGAAGAAGATTTATTGGATACTTATAAAAACAACAGTTATCAGGAGGATAACGAATAATGAAAAAAATTAAGAATAAAGAAGATAAAATGTTAAAAGGAAAACAAAAAAATCTTCCACCTTTTCTTAAAGCTAAAATATTAAAAGCAAAAAAGAAAAAGAAATAATGAATAAACCTAAACTAGGATCTGGGGAAAGATTTAAACAGTTAGCTGCCTCATTAAAAAAACGAGGAGTTAAAAATCCTAAAGCACTTGCTGCTTATATTGGTAGAAAAAAATATGGTAAAAAAAGATTTCAACAATTAGCTGCAAAGGGAAGATAATGAAAAAAGATTTAATTCCTTATAATCCTAGTAAGGTTTTACCAGGAACAACTATAGTTAAATTAAAATCAAAACCTGAAATTAAACCTAATCCTAATACTTTTGGTAAAAGAATATTAGGTGTTGGTAGAAAGATTTATCAGATTGCAGGTAAAACTGCTAAAGTAGGACTTGGGTTAGGAGCATTAGCAGGTGGTGCTTATGTTCTTGGAAGATCAGAAAGAATCTATCAAAAAGGTGAAAAAAGTTGGGAAAGAGATAGAGACTTGTCTGATAGAGTTTTATATTCAGCATTTGATAAAGATTTTTAATTATGTCAGAAGCAGGTGGTAAAAGAGAAGGTGCTGGTAGACCAAAAGGATCCAAGACTAAATCTGCTTGGAAAGACTTACAAGATCTAGCTATTAAATACAATATATCACCTTTAGATTATTTATTATCTGTGTTAAATAATCCACAAACTTCACCAGAAAGAAAATTATATGCTGCAGAAAAGGCAGCACCTTATATTCATGGAAAAGCACCAACAACAAATAGAATCGAAACCTCTCCAATCCGAGTCAATCTCAAGTGGGAAGAATAAAACTTATAATATAGTTATCCCATATAAACCAAGACCACTTCAAAAAAAGGTTCATGAATTATTAAAACGATTTAATGTTTTAGTATGTCATAGACGTTTTGGTAAATCTGTTCTTGCAATTAATGAATTAATTTTAGCTGCAACTAAAAAACAAAGACAGATGTTAGCATATATTGCTCCTACCTATAGACAAGGTAAGGCAATAGCTTGGGACTATTTGAAGTATTATACAAAACCTTTAATGGATCTTGGTGGATATAGAAATGAATCAGAATTAAGAGTTGATCTTTGGAATGATTCTAGAATACAGATATTTGGTGCAGATCATGCAGACTCATTAAGAGGTATGGGTTTTCATGGAGTGATTATGGATGAGTATGCAATTATGGCTCCTAGAACTTGGACTGAGATTATTAGACCAGCAATAGCAGATACAAAAGGTTTTGTAATATTTATTGGTACTCCTATGGGTCATAACCAATTTTGGGAAGTATACGATTATGCATTAAGAGGTAATGAAGATTGGTTTGGTGCTATGTATAGATCTAGTGAAACTAATGTTATTCCTAAAGAAGAGTTAGATCATGCAAAAGCCATAATGACTGAAGAACAATATAATCAAGAATTTGAATGTTCATTTACTGCAGCAGTATCTGGTTCATATTATGGAAAACTAATGACCAATGCAGATAATGAAAAACGTATTGTTGTTGTACCTTATGATGATCATATAGGTGTTGAGACTTGGTGGGATTTAGGAATAGGAGATTCTACAGCAATATGGTTTGCTCAACGTGTTGGAGATGAGATACATATTATTGATTACTATGAAAATTCAGGTGAAAGTCTAATGCACTATGCTGACATTTTAGAAAATAAAGGGTATTATTACAGTAGGCATATTGCACCGCATGATATTCAAGCTAGAGAACTAGGAACTGGTAAATCTAGATTGGAAGTTGCTTTAGAGTTAGGTATTGATTTTGAAGTTGCACCTAAACTTGAAGTAGATCATGGCATTGAATCGGTAAGAAATATTTTACCAAAATGCTGGTTTGATCGAGAAAAGTGCAAGTTAGGTATTGATGCTTTACGTCAATATCGTAAACAATGGGATGAGAAAAACCAAGTGTTTAAGAATAAACCTTTACACGATTGGTGTTCTCATGCAGCAGATGCATTTAGGTATGGCTGTGTACACGAACCTATTAATACGTCTGACTGGAATAAACCTATACGAATTGATACAAGATACATAGTATGAAAACTGAACAAGAGATTTTAGCAATTTTAAATAAAGAAATAAGAGCATCATCAGGATACATAGGTGGTGAAATAGTAACAAGAAGAAAAAGATCATTAGAATATTATTTAGGAAAACCATTTGGTAATGAACAAGAAGGTAGATCACAAGTTATATCTACTGACGTTAGCGATACAGTAGAAAGTATTTTACCATCATTGATGAGAATATTTACAGCAAGTGATAATGTATTTAATTGTGAACCTGTTGGTCCTGAAGATGAAGATTCAGCTAAACAAGCAACTGATTATTTAAACTATATTTTTTATAAACAGAACAATGGATTTCTTGCATTGTATACAATGTTTAAAGATGCATTAATTCAAAAGAATGGAATAGTTAAAATATTTTGGGATGAATCTAGAAAGAAAATAAGAGAAGAATATAAAAAACTTACTGAAGATGAATTTAATTTATTAGTTAATGATACAGATGTTATTGTAAAAGAACATTCCGAGTACGAAGAGGAAATAAAAGATGAACAAGGTAATGTATTAGATAGCATTAAATATCATGATTTAGTTTTATATAAAGTATCTTCTTATGGAAAAGTAACTATAGAGCCAGTACCACCTGAAGAATTTTTAATTGAACGTAGAGCAAAGTCAATTGATGATGCAAATTTTATTGCACACAGAACTAATATGACAAGATCTCAATTAATAGAAATGGGTTATGATCCTGAAATAGTAAATAAACTTCCAATTGGTGATACTAATTATTATTCAGAAGATCATCATATTAGGTATCAAGATACAGATTATTCAGCACCTCAAGATAAAGGTGATTCATCTACTGATGAAATATTGGTTCATGAATGTTATGCAAGAATAGATATTGATGGTGATGGACAAGCAGAACTTGTAAAAGCTTGTATAGCAGGAGATTCTATTTATAAAATTTTAAGTATTGAAGAAATAGACTCTATGCCATTTATTTCTGTAACACCAATCCTTATGCCTCATAGATTTTATGGCAGATCAGTTTCAGAACTAGTTGAAGATATTCAATTAATTAAATCTACCATTATGAGACAAATGTTAGACAATATGTATTTAACAAATAACAATCGTGTTGCAATCCAAGATGGTCAAGTATCTATGGATGATCTATTAACTAATAGACCTGGTGGAATTGTTAGAACAAAACAACCACCACAAAATGTTATTTTTCCTTTAACTGCTCAACCAATAACAGATCAAGCAAATGCATTATTAACTTATTTAGATTTTGTAAAAGAAAATAGAACTGGTCAAACAAGACAAGCACAAGGTTTAATGCCAGATACTATTAATACAAAAACAGCTACAGGTATAAATCAAATATTAACACAATCACAATTACGATTAGAATTGATTGCAAGGATTTTTGCAGAAACAGGAGTTAAAGATTTAGCTAAAAAAATATTTGAACTAGTTTGTAAGTATCAACAAAAAGAACAGATAGTTAGAATTAGAGGTAAGTTTATACCTATGAAGCCATATGAATGGAGAGATAGAATGAATATTAATATTGCAGTTGGATTAGGTACTGGATCAAAAGAACAACAATTAGCATTATTAAATTCTATACTACAAAGACAATTAGAAGCATTTAACTTACAAGGTAATTTCTTTGGTCCTGTAGTTAATGTTAAAAATATTTATCATACATTACGTAAGATAGTTGAAAATGCAGGTCTAGGTAATGTTGAACCATACTTTATGGATCCAGAAGTTGGACAATCTCAAATGCCACCTATACCTCCTAAAGGACCAACAGAATTTGAAAAAGTTACATTAGCCCAAGTACAAGGTGAAAATGAAAGAGCTTTACTAAATTCACAGATTGAAATGAAGAAAATGGAGACTAAATTACGTGAGTCTTTATTAGATTTTGAATTAAGAGTAAAAGAACTTGAACTTAAATATAACACACAGATTGATGAACTTGCTATAAGAAATAGATCTGTGATAGAACAACAACAAGTTAAACAGTCCGGAGATATATTTAAAAAGATCATGGAAGGACAAAAAGAATTTTTTAACAAAAAGGTAGAAACAAATGGAACAGAACAACCTGTACAACCAGATACAACGAGGGAATAGAGCTAAAGTTTTAATAGAAGATCCTATTTTAAAAGAAGCTTTTACTTATCTATTTGATCAATACAAAAGTGAAATATTTAATACGAATTACAATGACCACGAACAAAGACAAGTGTTATGGATGGCATATAATATGCTAGATAAAATTAGAGGACATCTTGTTAGCGTTATGGAAACAGGTAAACTAGCTGCCTCACAGCTAGAAAACTTAACACGCCAATCTAAAAATGATTAGAAGCGTTAAACATAGGAGTGTATAATGGCTAAAACCGATACATCAATTAGAGGTGCTACAGAAAAAATTTTAGGAATCCTGAATCCTAAACTTGATGCTGAAAAGCAAAATCAAGTAGTAGGACAATCAGAACCTAAAGTTTCTGCAGAACCATCAGTAGAACCTGTTGAGGAACAGGTTATTTCTCAAGAAAGCCAATCTGAGTCTAAAGAAGCTTCAGAAGAAATCTCAGCTACTGAAAATCAAGGAACGCAAGAACAAACTGCATCAGAAGTAGAAATTGAGAAACCTTCTCTCCACCGAGTAAAAGTACAAGGTCAAGAGTTAGAGGTTACACTTGATGAGCTTAAAGCAGGTTATTCAAGAGATTCCGATTATCGTCAAAAGACACATTCTCTTTCTTTAGATAAAAAACAATTAGATGAAGAAAAGTCTGTTCTTAGACAACAATACGACATGAGACTTAGAGAGCTAAATGAAGCAATTATGGGAGCTGAATCTATTGCCAGACAACAATTAGATCCAGCTAATTTGCAAAAGCTTTATGAAGAAGATCCTGCACAAGCTGCTAAATTAGATTTTCAATTTAGACAACAACAGGAAAAACTTAATCAAGCTAAATTAAGAGCAAGAGAAGCTGAAAGAAATCAGTATTATTCTTATCTTAATGAGCAAAGACGATTAGCAAGGGAACGCATACCTGAAATGTCAGATCCAAATAAATCAGAAAATTTCCAATTTAATGTAAAAAATACATTAAAAAATTATGGATTTACAGATGAGGACATTGGAAGAATAACAGATCATAAAATGTTATTAGTCATTAAGGATGCTATGGCTTATAAGGATTTACAGAAGAATAAACCTATAATCCAAAAAAAAGTAACTAACGTACCAAAAGTAATAAAACCAGGTGTTGCTGTAAGTGAAAGCTCTAAGAGGAATGAAGTTAGGAACAAAATATCTAAATTAAGAAAAACTGGTCATATCAAAGATGCTCAGTCTGCCATTTTAGATATTATAACTAAATAACCTTAATAGGAGTAAAACATGGCACAACCAACAAATACCTTTGATACCTATGATTCCATAGGCACTAGAGAAGATTTGCAAGATGTGATTTACTCAATCTCTCCAACAGACACTCCATTTATGAGTTCTGCTGCAAGAGAAGCTGTAAGATCAACTTTGCATGAGTGGCAAACAGACTCGTTAGCTGCTGCTTCTACCTCTAATGCTGTTATCGAAGGTGATGACGCAACTCTAGATGCTGTAACAGCAACTAGTAGATTGTCAAACTCAACACAGATCATGGACAAAACTGTCGTGATCACTGGTACTCAAGAAGTAACTAACAAAGCTGGAAGAGCATCAGAATTAGCATATCAAATTGCTAAAAAATCCAAAGAACTAAAAAGAGACATGGAAGCTACATTGTTAGCTAACCAAGCAGAAGTTGTAGGAGATTCCTCAACTGCTAGAAAATTTGGTTCTATTAATGCATGGATTGCTTCAAATGATGAATTTGGATCAGGCGGTGCATCTGGATCAGCAGGTAATACTGCTAGAACTGATGGTACTCAAAGAGCTTTAACTGAGGACTTTTTGAAAACTGCTATCAAGAGCATATGGAACGCAGGTGGTAACCCATCTGTAATCATGGTAGGACCATTCAATAAACAGAAAGTTTCTGGATTTACTGGTGGATCTACTAGATTCGATGCTTCAGAAGATAAAACTTTATACACAAGTATTGATGTTTATTCTTCTGACTTCGGTGATCTTGAAGTAGTACCAAATAGATTCCAAAGAGACAGAGATCTTCATGTATTAGACATGGATTATTGGGCTTTAGGATTCTTAAGAGACTTCACAATGTTTGAACTTTCAAAAACTGGAGATAGTGAAAAGAGACAAATGCTTGTCGAATTTACATTGATTTCTAGAAATGAAGGTGCTTCAGGTGGAGTTTATGATTTAACAACATCATAGTACTTATTTGTGTGGGGGGTAGTTTTTACTCCCCACATAATCTATGTTAAAATTAAATATAAACTTAATATAAAATTATGATTGGAACATTAAGAGCAGTTAGGACTAATAAAGTAACTTCTTCAGGTACATCAGCACAATCATCAGCTTTTGGTGCTAATATTGAACACGTTAGAATAGTTGCAGACGCTGATTGTCATATTGAATTTGGCGTAAATCCAACAGCTACTTCATCTAAAATATTTGTACCATCTGGAGATGTTGAATATTTTAAAGTATCCGAAGGTGAAAAAGTTGCTGTAATAGGAAGTGTTAATTTATACGTAACTGAATTGTGTGAGTAATGAGCATTTTACGATCAGTAGACAAAGATGGTACTAAGTACTATTTTGAGACTGACGGAAAATTAACTGTACAAAACTCTCAAGATACTTCTCCTATTCTTGATAAGAATAAAAAACTTTATTCATTAAATAATGGCTATAATAAATCTAAAGATTTAAAACGTGTAGCAAGTATTCCTAATATTGTTCTAACAATTTGGGCTAAAGAGTATAATGGAACTAACAATTGGTTTTCAATACCAAATAAAGAAAGAAAAAAAATTCTTAAAAATAAATTAAACAGTAGTGATTATAGATATTTTAGAACTGCTGCAGGAAGGTTTTAATGGCACTTAGTACATATTCAGAATTAAAATCAGCAATAGCTAACTGGTTAAATAGATCAGATTTAACTTCTGAGATAGCAAATGACTTTATTAAACTAACAGAAGCAGACTTTAATTCTAAATTAAGAATTAGACAAATGGAACAGATTGATTCTATTACAATAAATGCTGAGACTGTAAGTGTACCTACAGGATTTATTGCTGTAAAATCTTTTTACGTTTTACAATCAAGTACAAAATTTAATTTAGAATTTATAACACACAGCAATTTATTTAAAATAAGGGGATCAAGTACAACTGGGTTACCAAGAGTTTTTACGATTGAATCGGATAATAGTTCGGAAAGTTTCAGGTTTGCACCTATACCTGATTCTTCGTATACAGGATTTATTCATTACTATAAAGCGTTTGCTGCATTATCTGATGCAAATACTAGCAACTATATTCTTACAAATCATCCAAGTATTTATCTTTATGGTAGTCTTTTTCATGCTGCTAATTTCTTGGGGGGAATAGAACCAAATCAATTATCTCAATGGATTAATATGTATGCTACTGCTTTAGAAAGATGTGAAGATAATGATAGATCTGATTCTTATGGTTCTGCACCAGTAGTGCAAAGAACAGATATAGGTACAGACCTTTCTTTTTATAGAAAAAAATCACAAGGATAATTATGCAGATAGCTTTTGGAGATTGGCTACCAGATCAACCTGAACATCTCAATAAAGGATGTAATGTTGCATCTAATGTTTATCATGCATTAGATAGTTATAAAAGATTTCCTTCTTTAGTTAATTATTCTACTAATACTACATCTACTGATGTTAGAGGTGGCGGTTCATTTAAAAGTGCAACAAGTGCAGTATTTAATTTTGTTGCAACTAATACAAATATTTTCCAATTAGATGGTGGTACATTTACATCTAGAAAAAGTTCTTTAACTGGAGGAAATACTGATTATTGGACATTTACTCAGTTTGGTAATTATATTATTGCAAGTAATGGTGTAGATGCACCTCAGTATTATTTGATGGGTTCATCAACTAATTTTGCAAATTTATCTTCTATAGCTACAGATGGTACTCCACCTATATTTAAAGTTAGTGGTGTTATAAGAGATTTCTTAGTTACAGGTAATATAGTTAATGCATCTAATAGAGTTCAATGGTCTGGAATAAATGATATTTCAACTTGGGCGTCTGGTTCTAAACTATCTGATTCACAAGATATTCCAGGTGCAGGTGGTAGAATTGTTGGAATAACTTCTGGTGAAATAGGATATGTATTTAGAGAAAATGAAATAATTAGAATGGACTTTGTTGGTGGATCAACTGTATTTAGATTTTCAGTTATCTCTCCAAATAGAGGAGCTATATATGGAAAAACAATATGTCAGGATAATAGACGTGTTTTCTTTTATGCAGATGATGGATTCTTTGAAATTAATGGAGATAATATTATTCCTATAGGAGCAGAAAGAGTTAATAGATTTTTTGATCTTAATGTTAATAAAGGTTTCTTAGATAGAATTGTTGGAGAAATAGATCCATTTAATCAATTAGCATTATGGTTATATCCTTCTGCAGATAATCAAAGTAATACCACAGGTATTTGTGATAAAGTATTAATTTATAATTATGCTACACAAAAATGGTCAATAGCTGATGCTAATGCTAGTTTTATATTTTCACAATTTGTTAGTTCATACACAGTAGAATTAATGGATATTATTTCACAAAACCTAGATAATATTAATGCAGCATTAGATACAGATTTTTGGAATGGTGGACAAAGATATTTAGGTGCAATTGATGGAGATTTTAAAGCAGCAATATTTTCAGGAACATCAAATGAATGTGAATTAGAAACAACAGAATTTGAACCATTTCCTGGAAGTAGAGCAAGTATTCAATTTATTAGACCTATTGTTGATGCACAAGCAACAGTTACAATAAAAACTAGAGATAGACTTGCAGATTCTGAAATAGAATCAAGTTCATCTAGTATGAATAGTTTTGGTGTAAATCCTGTAAGACAATCTGGTAGATATTTTAGAGCAAATGTTAAAATACCTTCTGGTACAATATTTACTCATGCACAGGGTATTGATATAATAGCAAGTAGGTCAGGTTTAAGATAATGGCTGATATTATTGAAGTGGATATAGATAATGTTCGTTATTCTTTTGAAACCCAAGAATTTTTTCAAAGATTATTAGAGGAGTCAGTTAATAGTTTAATTAATAAAAATAATCTTGAGAATGATAAAGTTTATACTTGGTTTGTAAGTTAATATGGCAGGAATAAAAGATTATAGCACAACAGCCGGAAATAATACTTCAGTAGGTGGTATAAGTATTGCTGAAGGTATGTTGCCTTCAAATATTAATAATGCATTTAGAGCATTTGCTGCTGATATTAGAGAATGGTTTAATGACTCTCAATGGATAATATATGGAGATGGTGATGGATCATTTACCATTACATTTGCAACAGCAACATCTTTTACAGTTGCTGGTGTTGATGTTACAAGTTTTTATCATGCAAATAGAAGAATTAAAGCTGTAGGTTCTACTACAGGAACAATATTTGGAACAATAAGTTCATCAACCTTTTCTACTAATACAACTGTAAACGTAACATTTGATAGCGGTGCATTAATAAATGAATCTTTAGTTATTTATGTTGGTGCATTATCATCAACTAATACATCAATACCTGCTGGTGTAGTATCGTCATCTATATTAGCAGACGGATCTGTTACTACAGCAAAGTTAGCTTCTAATGCAGTAACTACTGCTAAGATAACTGATGCAAATATTACAACAGCTAAAATAGCTGATGATGCTATAACTACAGCAAAAATTTTAAATAGTAATGTAACAACTGCAAAAATTGCAGATAGTGCTATTACAAATGCAAAAATTGCAGATGCAGAACTTGTAGCTATTGCAGGTTTAACTTCTGCTGCTGATAAAGGTATTCAATTTACAGGATCAGGTACAGCTTCTACATACGATTTAACAACTGCAGGTAAAGCATTATTAGATGATGTAGATGCTACAGCACAAAGAACTACATTAGGTCTTGGAACTATTGCAACTCAAAATGCTAATAGCGTTACAATATCTGGTGGTAGTATTACAGGATTATCTTCACCATCAAATAATTCAGATGCAGTAACAAAACAATATGTTGATGATCTTTTAGCAGGTATAAGAAAAAGAACTACTGTTAGAGTAGCTTCTACAGCGAATGTTGTTATTGCAACAGGATTAGAAAATGGAGATGTAATAGATGGTGTTACACTTGTTACAGGAGATAATGTTTTATTAAAGAATCAAAGTACCGCATCACAAAATGGTATATATACTGTTGTAGCTAGTGGAGCTGCTTCTAGAGCTACTGAATTTGATACGTTTGATGAATTAGCAGGACAACTTATTTCTGTACAAGAAGGTGCAACAAACGCAGATTTATTATTTTTATGTACAGCTAATTTTGGTGGAACACTTGGAACAACAAGTATTACGTATGGTGGAACTAATGTAACTGTACTTGATTTAGTACAAGACGCTAGTCCTCAACTTGGTGGAGATTTAGATATTAATGGTTTTTCAATTGTATCAACATCTAATACAAATATTAACATAACACCTAATGGAACAGGATCTGTTGTACTTGATGGCTTATCCTATCCACAAACTGATGGTACTGCTAATCAAGTTTTAAAAACAAATGGTTCAGGAGTTTTATCTTTTACTACCTTACAAGGTGGAAATATAACAACTGAAGGTGATTATTTTTCTAACTATAATGCTATTACAGCAAGTGTAACAACTACTGTTGCAGCTACAGTTAATGCTTTTTTAAAAGGTCCAATAACTGTAAATAGTGGATTTACATGGACTATTGCCTCAGGTAGTGAACTTAGTGTAATATAATAATACAATAGGAGTAATATTTAAATTTTATGTCAAAGATTAAAGTCAATCAAATTGAAGCTGCTACAGGCAGTACAATAACAGTACCTTCTGGTCAAACACTAGATATAAGCTCAGCAACAATTTCTTTACCTAGCACAGTTGTAACAACAACTGGTACACAAACATTAACAAATAAAACTTTAACATCTGCAACATTTGGTGGTACTGGAATATCAGCTTCAGGCAATATAGTTTTAAAACCTTTTACAAATATTCTAGAAATTCAAGGTGATGGATCTTCTGCCGTTGGTAAAATACAATTAAACTGTCCAGTTAATTCTCATGGTCAAAAAATTGCTTCACAACCTCATGCAGAAGCGGCTACTAATACTTTAACATTACCAGGTGGTAATACTATTGGTAATACAGATGCAGTATTAGTGTCTGACTCAGGAATACAAACGATTACCAACAAAACACTAACAGCACCTAAGATTGCAAGTGGTGGGTTTATTGCAGACGCAAATGGTAATGAACAAATTAAATTTACAACTACAGCATCAGCAGTTAATGAATTTACAGTAATTAATTCTGCTACTGGTTCTGCACCAGAAATACAATCAACTGGTAGTGATACAAATATAGATTTAAAGATTACACCTAAGGGTTCTGGAAAAATTGTTTTAGATGGTATTTCGTTCCCTAATGCAGATGGTAGTGCTAACCAAGTTCTTCAAACTAATGGTAGTGGAGTATTAAGTTTTGCTACACCAAGTGGTGGTAAAGTTTTACAAGTTCTTCAAGCCTATAAAACTGATACTTTTACACAATCATCTGTTGATACTTGGAGTGATGTAACAGGATTGTCTGTTTCAATAACTCCTGCATCTGCTTCAAATAAAATTTTAGTTATGGGTAAATGTGCTGTTAGTGGAGATGATAGTACATATCCAATGATAAAATTAGTTAGAAACTCAACAGATATTTATGTTGGAGATGCCGCTGGAAGTAGAATAAGAGTTACAAGTGGTAATTATTCTACTATCACAACAGGAAATGCTTATTATGGAATGTTAGATTCTGCATTTATCTTTTTAGATACACCAGCAACAGTTTCAGCAACTACATATAAAGTTCAATTAAGGTCTGCTTATACTACTGCATCATATATTAATAGAGTAGCAGAAGGTAGCGATAACCAATACAGAAGCAGAGGTGCTTCATCAATAATAGTAATGGAGATTTCAGCATGATAGAGAAAGCAATTAAAAAAATAAATCCAAATGCAGAATTTACAATTAATGCAGACGACATTAATCAAATCACTTGGTTAAATGGCACACCGCCAATTCCTAAGCAACAGATATTAGATTTAATACCTGAGTGCCTTGCAGAAATTGAAGCTAAAGAACAAGCTAAAATAAATGCTAAAGCTAGTGCATTAGCAAAGTTAAAAGCACTCGGTCTTACTGAGGAAGAAGTAAAGTCTATTCTTTAGGATATTTAGCTTTTATTTCGGCAACTTTATTCTGCCAAGCATCTAAACCATTTTCAGTTATAAACTCTATCTGGTCTATAACAGAACCATATTCCTTAACTCTTTTATCTGAATATGTAGGTTTAGGTTGATGTATTGCTTTAAACTCATCTGTATAGTCAAATGTACCATCAGGTTTTCTAACCATATCAGCAAATACATTATCTGATACTTGTTCCCAACCTTCTACATAAGGATAGGATATTACTTCTACTTTATTATTTTTAATTAATGCGTATTTCATATTTTATCTCCTAGATTTTCCATATTTTAACATCACAATAAATACAAACTTTACTATCTAAACCATCATCTCTATAACCAGCACCATTAGCATCAGTAGTTTGAACTCTATGTTGTAATTCAAAAACTTTCTGTGCGGCTATTGTAAATCTTCCTGAGATAAAATTATAAGTAGATGCACTACTACCAGTATTATTATAAGCCATCATTCCAATAATAGTATCAGAACTATCTGTTGTATTTCTCCAAGTTAATCTAGCTGATGCTGTTGAATAGTTTAATGCTTGTGCCATTAAAAAATAAGTTCCAGTAGGTAAAGTTATTTGATTTGAAGCTAAAGAAGCACCAGTTACTTCATTTGTTTTTACAGTATTTAAAGTTCTTACATTATCTGTACCAGATGATAATGAACCACCTTGTACTTGTGTAGCTTTTTCATCTATTATATGAACTAAAGCTGTGCCAAAAACTGAACCAGATATAGTTCCAAAACTTAATACTCCACTACCATTAGTTTGAAGAACTTGGTCTTTCAGGGGTTTGACTTTCCCAGTTTTCTTTGTAATAATATTTTATGATATATTTATTATTAGGATTGATTATAGGAACATATCTAGGATGGAGGTTTGAGTCATATATTAATGACTTTGTTGAATCCATTAAAGGTATGTTCTTTAAATGAAATCTGCGGTAGACATTAAATTAGAATTTATTTGCAAAGAAATAAGAGAGCTTAAAAAGCAACAACAAACAATATCACAAGAAATTACTATCTTAAAAGAAGATATTAACAAAGGTAAAGGTGCTGTTTGGTTGTTAATATTTTTAGCAACTATTGTAGCGACAATTTATGGTTACTTTATAAAGTAGCTTGAAATTATGTTGCAACGCAATATATACACAATCTAACATACGGAGTAAAATATGATTAATTTTTTTAAAGTACCATCTTATGATGAATACAAAGAGCAAGTATCAAAATTCTGGGGTGATGTTGCTAAATTTTATAAAGATTGGTATTTAGATATTCAAAAGAATATAAACAAATAATTACTTAGTATTTCCATGATATTAAGTAATAATTAGTATCATGGCTAATACCTATAAAAATAAAGTAATTGATCTTACAAGTACCAGTAAAACTACTGTTTATACTTGCCCATCCAATACAACAGCTTTAATTAAGACTATTCAATTAACTAACGAAACAGGTTCAGTTAATGTTGAAGTTTTTATTGAAGATGTCTCAGCTACTAGTGAAGTAGAAATTTCCCATTCAACAATGTCTGCCAGATCAACAGAAAATTTTGCAAAAGGAACTATTATATTAGAAGCAGGAGATATACTTAAAATTAAAGCAGCATCTGCAAATACTGTTACAGGAATACTTGGAATATTACAGATAGACTTCTAATGGTAGAACTAGTTAATATACCTACTGAAGATGTAAATGGAGCTTGGCATCATGTAGAAAGTGATGTTAAATCTGCATTAGAAAGATCTGGTAACTATGCTAATACAAATCATTTTAAGAATTGGTTAAATCAAGGCATAGCACAATTATGGATATTATGGGATAAAGACGTTGATATTAAAGAAAAATATCACGGAGTTGTTATTACAGAACTTATTCATAGACCATTAATTAAAGTTTGTAATATTCGTATTATGGTAGGCAAAGATAGACAAAAGTGGCAACACCATATTAAAATAATAGAAGAATTTGCTAAAAGTAATGGTTGTGATAAAATGGAACTTATTGCAAGACCTGGATGGGAAAAAGTATTACATCAATATAATTACTACAAATCCCATGTAGTCTTAGATAAATATTTAAAGGAGAAGTAATGTCATCATCAGGTACTAGTGGAAGTGCATCTACAGTAGTTTTAAGCGAACCATATGCACCATCACAACCTGCATTAAATCAAATTATAACTGAAGCTGGTAAAATATATGGGCAAGGTACTGGTTATGTTCCACCTACAGCTTTAACACTTGAAGGTATTGCACAACAAGAAGCTTTATCTAGAGCAGGATATTCTCAAGTTGCAGATACAGTAGCAGGTAAGTTTCAAAATCCATTCTTATCATCTTTAATTCAACAAGCAGCAAAAGACGCTTATACTAATGTAGCAACACAATTTAGTGGTGCAGGTAGAACTCCTACATCAATGATGGCTCAATCAGAAGCCATGAGTAAAACTGCACAAGCAGCATTACCTTTTGCTTTTCAAGCTTATGAAAATGAAAGACAAAGACAATTAAATACAGCACAACAATTACCTACACTCACAGGTGTTGGACAAACATTAGAAGGATACGAACAGCAAAGATTAGCAGCACCAATGACTAACTTAACTAATTATGCAAATATAATAAATTCTATTGCAAGAGGTGGAAGTGCAACAACTACACTACCACCAGCACCTAATAGATTAGGACTTACTATTGGTGGACTATTAGCAGGTGGATCTATTTTATCACAAGGCGGAATACTTGGACCAATGGGTAGAAGCACTATGGATATTTTAACTGGAGGTGGATACGGAGGTGGAGCAAGATCATTTAATCCATATTCTTATTTCTTATAATGTCTGGTGGTGGTGGATTTATTGGAGATATATTTGATACAGTTGGTGATGTTGTAGGTGGAGTAACTGATACTGTAGGAGATGTTGTTGGTAGTGTTGGGGATGTAGTTGGTGATGTTGCAAAAAATGTTGATATTAAAGATGCAGTATTAACATACATTACTACAGGTGGTAATTTACCAGCAACTTTTATTGCATCAACTAAAATAGATGAAAAATTAGGATTTAATCCTGGTGCTTTTTATGATCCTAGTTCAGGAGAGTTTGGTTTTGATCTAGATAAAATTAGTCAATCAATTGAATATAAAACTTTTGCACCTGAAGGAACTGTATCTAGTGACATAGATCCTAATGATCCTATGAAAGATTTTGGTTATGAAATTCCTAAACCAATAGGTAAAGCTGTAGAATTTGCAACAAGATCAGCATTAAATTATTTTTCAGAACAAGGAAAACAACAACCAGCACAACAACAGCAATATGCTGATCAAGCTTCTAATGTAATTAATTCTATGAGTGGTATATTGGCAGAAGTAGCAAAAGGCACATTTAGTAAATCACCAGCATCTGAATATAATACTAGGTCTGTATTAAAATCTTATTATGATGGTGCAGAAAACAATATGTCTACCTTATTAAATGACTATGCTATAGCAAAAAAGAAAGTAGCAACTATTATAGAAACACCCAGTTCTACTCATGGGCAGATTGCTTTAGAAGGTAATCCATTTTATAATTTCATGAAGGAAAGAAAAATAGGACAACCATATGATCCAGTTAAAGGATTATTTGATCCTTATTTAAGACAACAAGGTATAATAGCATAATGGCTCTTTTAGACGAATTTTACGAAAATTTAGTAAGCAAAGCTACAGGATTAAAAACTGGTTTATTACAGTCTTTAAATAGACCAACAGATGATTTGTCTGTTCTATCAAATTCAACAAATATTCAAATGCCTATTAATAATGTTATAGGCAATCAAGTTTCTCCGGTTTCTCAACCATATAAACCAAGTTCAAATATAAATGAAAGTTATGTATCTGGGCAAAAAAAAGCTATAGAAAGTTTATATGGTAAAGAGGGAATTGATAATGCCTATAAAAAAGAAATAGAAAAAAAACAAAAATCTATAAAAGATCTTGAAGATCAAGAAAATGTACTACTTCAAGATCCTGAATCTAAAACACTATTACCTAATCTTGAAGAAAGAATTTCTAGTAAACAAAAAGAACTTAAAGATTTTCTATCAGCCGAAGGTAAAAAAGAATTTTATACTAAAAAGAAAAAAGAATTTGGTGAAGAACAAAAAAGATTGGGATATGAAACATCAACAACTAAAGAAAAAGAAAATGTTTTAGGTATTTCAAACAAACAAGCTTTTAAAATTTTTGGTTTAACAATATCAGACATACAAAAAAACTGGGCAAAAAATGGTGGGTTTGAAGGACTAATGGCTAGTCCAACATTTCAAATAGGTCTTGGAATTATTCAAACTTCAATGCTTGGCAAACAATTAGGCACTGATATTCAAGATATTATTTTAAAAAGTGGTGCTGTATCTTCAGCTTATAAAGATAAAATAAAATCTAGAACAAAACAATTAGCACCTATAAACATGGATCAAAGAAGAGAAGTTGAAACAGAATTAAGAAATTATGGATTAGAACCACCTGATGTAGTTGATAAACTTAAAGCTATGTTTAAAGGTGATAAAGTTAAAGCTGAAGCAAGATATAATGAAGCATTAGCTTTAATATATGAAGAAACAGAAAAAGTTGCTGAATCTAAAACATTACCTGGTCAATCAAGAAGAAGAAAATCATCAGACTATAGAGAAGCTGTAGATAATTTAGTAAAAAGTGGAAAAATTTCAGTAACAGAAGCTGGTTTTATTTTTCCAGGAACTGTTAAAACAACATCTCCAGGAATAAAAGGTAAAGCATCTGGTGGACCAGTAGCTGCAGACAAGTCTTATATAGTTGGAGAAAAAGGACCGGAACTATTTGTTCCAGAATTAGATGGAAATATAATTAACAATGATGATTTAAAAGTAGTTAATATG
>Ga0194133_10002435_pt1 | contig 28748 bp, 34 predicted proteins | sample TA2KigOf40mmetaG_FD_155448 | JGI IMG/M metagenome (GOLD analysis project Ga0194133, IMG submission 155448) | Freshwater microbial communities from Lake Tanganyika, Tanzania - TA2015055 Kigoma Offshore 40m | ecosystem: Environmental > Aquatic > Freshwater > Lake | place: Tanzania: Lake... | reverse complement strand
AGAAAACCTTTTACAATTGAGAACTCGAGAGAATATACAAATAAAGAAACTTGGAAAATAATTAAATATAAATTATCTAGAGTAAGATGTATGTTGCTTCAATAATAAATAGTGATGTGTCAGCGATAAATTAACTTTAAGTAATGTAAAATAAATATTATTTAATTATTATATAATATGAGCAAAAATACATTTAGTCAAGTAATATTCAACAGCAGTAATAATAAAACAACACGTTTAGGATTTTCATTAGGTAAATATACCAATACAAAACCAGTAACGGGCGACACAATCGCTACGGGGTGCACAAGGGGAATAGGCTCAATAAAAAGAATTCAAACATATATTAACAGACATCCGGTTGCAACAACTACCGTAACTAATCCGCCTGTATATTCTATTTCTTCTTGGAATACCGTAAATCCTTTAAACAATTCTTTAGGAAATTGGTTTAATGTCGTTTGTAATAACTCAGGGCAATATGTTTACTTAACTAATCCAAATATTTTAACGCCTTCCATTTGGGTATCAGATGATTATGGTGTTTCATTCACTGAAAGTTTATATAATGGAAGTTACCATAATTACTCCAATATAGCGGTTGATTCTAGTGGCGATTATATTTTATGTCCAGCCATAAGAGACCTAATTTTTAATTCAACTGATTACGGTGTAACAATAGGATCTACAAGTGACCCAGGAGGGTTTTGGTGGGTTCCAGCTATGAACAACGATGGATCTGTTGCATGTATAGCAAAAAATTTCAACAATAGCGGAGGTTCTACACCTAATCCAATATTTATATCTACTAACCAATCATTATTTTCAGTTTCATTAAAAGGGTTGTATTGTAGTTGGTCTTCAGTAGCGATGAATTCAGTCGGAAACTTTATTGTTGTTTGCTCATATGATGGTTACGTATATTATACGACCAATACAGGAAGTTCATGGACAAATTTTAATCTTCCACAATATTGCTGGTCTTCTGTTACAGTAAATTCCACCGGAACTAACATTGGGGTTTGTTCTTTAGATGGATATATTTACGTCTCAACTAATGGAGGCGGTTCGTGGTCATCGTGTGCACCAAGTAATCAAACGTGGTCTTCCATATATATCGCAAATAATACAAACTTGATATTAGCATGTGCAATAAACGACAATATTTATTATTCTTCAAATTACGGAACAAGTTGGTTATCGACAAGCCCAAATGGAATTCCTTGTAATTGGTCATCTATTTGCTGTAGTGATGATGGAAATTATGTGTATGCTTGTGTAAATGGTGGAAATATATATACAACAACGACTTCCAGCACCTAAGTATATTATAAAAATATTATGACAATATAATAATATAGTAATATTATATTATTATATAATATGTCGCAATTTACTTGGACTAAGACAGCTAACCCGCTCAGACTTTTCACAGATACATCATTTAATTTTTTACAGTATATCTTAGGAAACTGGGTAAGTGTTGCTTGTGATGCGTCAGGTCAAACTTTATGTGCTATAAATACATATCTGCCATTAAATAATATTTTTTTGTCAAATAATTACGGCGACAACTGGTCTAACATAACAAATTCTTTAGGAAATATTAATTTATCTCAGGTTGCTATAGCACCTAATAATCAAACTTTATGTTTGGCAGCAATTAGAAACGCTGTTTATGTGTCAAAAAATTCTGGCACTAATTGGAATGAATATTTAACTGATTCTAAGGTAGGAAACTGTATAGCGTGTAATTCAAATGGTCAAATAATTTTAACGATTACTTCAACAGCAAAATTTACGCCACAGTTAACGTTATCAGTTAATAGTGGCGTAAATTTTGCTGTTGTTTCCGGAATACAAAGTCATTCATGGATTAGTGTAACTATGAATAAATCCGGAAGTTATATGGCTGCTTGCTCAAGTGACGGTTATTGCTATATTTCAACAAATACAGGAACAACTTGGACACAAATTTGCAGTTTACCTAACAGCGCTTGGAACTCCATTTCAATGGATTCAACAGGAAATAATATTGTAATTTGTTCTTTAAATGGGCCAGTGTATATTTCTAATAATGCCGGTTCTTCTTGGTCACTGTGTTCACCTAACAATAACTTAAATTGGAATAATGCTTTAATATCTCGTAATGCTAATATTATATTCTTAACGGCAAATAACAGTAATAGTATATATTATTCAACTAATAATGGGGTTAGTTGGACAACCACAAATCCTGATTTAAATTTTACAAATTGGGGATCCATATGTTGTAACAATAATGGTAGTATAGTTTATGCTTGTGTAAACGGCGGATATATTTATAGTGGCATTTTAAGTTAATTTTCTGAATTCCAAAATAATATAAAATTGAAATACTTTTTTAACAAATAATATCTTTAAGTTGTTTTATAATATTTAATTATTGTATAGATGCTAAGAGATTATCTAATTGCATCTTCACTAAATTCATTATTCTTTACTGGTTTATTATTGTTAACTATATTCATTATTATTTTTAGGAATTTTAAGGAACTAATGAAATCTAAAGTTCATGATAAAATATTGCTTTTATGTTTGTTAACTATTGCTATCGGTTCACATGGATTAATTCATTTGGGTGTTGAAACACAATATGGTTTTAACCCTTATAGATGGTTCTAATGTCTATCTGAATATTCTAAAATTTCTCTACAATAAAAACTATTTAGATCTTTGCAATAGTTTTTAATTTAATTTTTTTAACATCTAAAAGCAAATGCGAATATTCCAACAGCAATAATACCCAATACTAATCCCATATGATAATTATACTGCATCTCTCTATACATCTGTAACCAAGCTTTAACTTCTTCTTGATTATTCATATGATTTAACATCCAATCAGACTTAGGATGTAACATATAATAAAAATAATTTGTAACAAAAGAAGTTGCGAGAACTGTACACACTAAAGCACTATTAGACATTTTAGATTCTTTTATTTTTAAATTATAAAATATGATTCCGAGAGAAAGAATAACTCCCAAAAAATAACCTTGATAACTTATCATCAATCTCTCTTTACTAATTCTATAATATCTCTTTTGTAAATCTGTTGAAAGTGAAGATTTATAATGTTTCACAATTGTACTTTTGTCTGTTAAATTATAAAAATAAATCATACCTATAATAAATATAGCTGAAACCATACAACTTATAGCACATGCCATTATATAATAAAACTATAAAATTACTTAAATATAATATAATATAAAATTTTTTTATAAAATGGATTATATAATATTTTGGTCTGGGACAGTTTTTTTCTTCTTATTTCCTATCAAATATTTATTATTATAATACAAAAAATGACTTTCAACCACCATTATTTAGTCCTTTACATTTCTTGGACTAATTTGTGGTTTTATAAGGGGGTATACAGGTAAATCCGTTATTGAATGGTTGTTGACTTAATTTAGCCTTGAATTGTTTTCTGCAGCTATTGCATTGTTTAAATGAACAATCATTAATCAAATTAATTGTATTATTTGAAGAGCAAAATATGCAAAGTGGAGAGAATTTACTATTTAAACCACCATTTATAATATATGGACTAAATGAACTAAATTTATATGCATCTCCTATATTTGTTTGAACTAAATCACCATTAAACATATTTGAATTGCTCATAATAATATTAAATAGAAATTATTATGATTTAAAAATTGTATTTATATATAATATGGATAAGTACGATTTTTATATAACTTTAATTATTATTCTTAAAGTAATATTTCTTATATTATCAATTGCAAGACTATATGTTAAACGTAAAAAACCAAATGATAAAAATTTACTTGAAAATATAGAATTTTGGAAAGATAGATTAGAATTTATTTTTATTGTATTGATGTCTCTATTATTAATTTATTTATTTAATCCTAAAGTAAATAGGTTAAATATGATAGATTATGAAACTAAACTTTTACTTTATTTATTTGGATTTATTTTACTTATCATTGCTAAATGGGATGTATTTATAGAAGAATCACCTTTATTTAAAGAATTACAATCATCATTAAATTAACCTAGATTTTCTATAATTAAATTAATTTTATTAATATTAGATTTATTTTCAGCTTTATTAATATCAATATCATTATCCATATTTTTTTTTTCATCTATCAACATTATTGCCATTGCTGTATAATTATGTAAATCGATTAAAGTATCTCTTAAACTTTCACTATTTACTAAATGAACACCTGAATTTGAAACTGAAACAAGTCTTTGTATTTTATCACCCATTCTTACAATTACACCAATAGTTCCATAATTAGCGAAAGCATCACCATAGTCAGTATTTTTTTTCTTAAAAAGTTCTAAAGCTTCATTTTGAACTTGAATCATTTGAGAGATTCTATATTCAGACATTATATATAAAAATAATTATTATGTTTAAATTATTTTTATTTACATACGTTTTCTTTGGGCTAAATAACCTGCTGCTGAACGTCCCACCATTCCAACATCACTATGTGGTTTATAAATAAATGTCCCCTTACTTGTTGTGTAACAAAAATTACCTGAACAACCATTATACATTTTATTATACGGAAGTAAGGTTGTATCAAACATCGTTTTAAAATTTGTAGCCTTATTTAATCTATTTGATGGATAAGGTGTAGTATATACTGTAGAAAGTTGCATTGGAGTTGACATTTTATATAATACAATAATATATTAAAAAATAAACAAATATATTATTTATGGAGCCAGTAATTACATTAGTTTATCTTGTATCATCTCTTTATGGATATGTTATCGGAGCAGACATGTATAATTACTATATTTATAGACGTGATTATATTGAACTCAAGAGACAATTAGATTATATAGATTCAAGAGTGGATAAAATTGTTATAGGTTTTAAAATTAAGTAAATTAATGTCTTCCACATGATCCACAACCAGGTCTTACATTGTGAACGCGAGCAAGCATCGGTGCTTTTAATGCTGTAGGTGCTTTTGGTGAAGCAATTGATGGAGCTCCACCTAAACTAGCAGTATTTAGTTGACGTTGAATAACTGGTAAAGTATTACCGTTACTAATAACCATGTTTAATTTTCTGGGCATTATAAATAATGTAAATATTAAAATTATTTTTTTTGTGAATTAATTGTTTGCTAAATTTAAAGCCTCCCCTTTTGGAAAAACACAATCAGGGGTATAATTTACAAATTGATCAGCATAAAGACCTGAACGAAATGATAGTGAATTTTGTGTTCCATTGCAATTACAAGGGAAATATATTAATAAATCATAAACACTATTAAATGTTTGTATTGTTTCATTATCAAATTTAACAGTATAAGAACCACTATTAACATCATGATTAATAACAATAGCTCTAGTATAAAAATTATTACCAGATTGGATAGCATAAACATAATCACCAACTTTAAAACCATAATTAGCTGTTGGATATGGTTGCCATAATGGATCATTATATATTCTTATATCTTGTTCTATATTTGCAAGAGGTTTTATAGGACAATCACAACCATCAATAATATTTGTTTTAGTTGTTTTTCCACCATACACAGGGAATGCTGGATTAAATGGAATTGGTGTACCAAATTTTGGTGGAATTACACCTCGTCTCATAGGTCCTTTACCTTTTAATCTATTTAAATATCTATCATATGAATTATGTTTTATATCGCATCCGATTCCTCCAGGAGTTTGACTACCTGGTTTACTTGAAGTTACTGATGTATGACGTCTATTCATATTTGTGTTATAACCTGTTGGAATACTTGCACGTTGTACACTTGGAACTGGTCTATCACTCATTTGATTCCAACATACACCATATAGCTTTAATTTTGGATCATCTATTGGTTTGGAATAAGCGGTAAGAGGACCTAAATTTGCTGTATATAAAGAACCATAAACTCTAACAGTATTTTGAATTAATTTTAATTTTTGATATTGATCAGCTGGAGTAAATCCTCCAACATTTGTTTGTGTCCAGTTAGGAAAATTAGGGTTACAACTTCGCCATCTATAATAGGCAGGAGGAACTCCTAATTGTTTTGCATATGGAGGATTAATTACAAGTGAGGTAATTGAATATTGACTCATTATATATAAAACGTTATATAAAATATTATATATTTTATATAAAATTGATTTTAAAATTGTAAAATATATTAAAATCATAGATTATATAATGAACAAATTATCTCCAAATATTCCAAATTTAATAAAGCAACCAGCAAAATGCTGTGTTTATTGTGGTAAAAGTTATAAAAAGAAAACTAATTTGGATAAACATATTATTTTATGTGAATTATTAAATAAAAGTAAAAAATCTCTTGTTATTGAAGAGGAAGATCATGAAATACCAAGTCAACAAAAATTATATCAAATGTTATTAGAATTAGGAGGTAAGTTTAATAAACTTGAAGAAAAAGTTGACGAACTTAATAAATGGGTTATTAAAAAAAAGAAAAAGATAAATGTTATCGATTGGTTAAATACAAATATAACTCCAGAAATTAAGTTTGATAATTTAATTGAAAAAATTATTATCACAAAAGATGATGTTAAATATTTATTTGAAAATTCATTTGCAGATACTTTAAATCAGATATTTTCAAGAAATATTTATAATTTGTCTGAAAGTGAATATCCAATATTTGCTTTTGTTCAGAAATCTAATATATTTTATATTTATGCAAATGATGATGATGGATGGGGTGAATTAAGTAAAGAAAACTTGATTAAGTTTTTAAATAAAGTTCATATGAAATTATTTAGAATTTATAGCGAATATAAAAAAGAAAATTCCGATAAAATTCGTGATGATGAAAGCTTTTCGCTTCTATGTGATAGAACATCTGTTAAAATGATGAATGTTGATTTCAGACAAGAAATAATATTAGGAAAAATTAGAGGAAATATGTATTCACGAATGAAAACTGATATGAAAGCATTAGTTGAATATGAATTTGAATTTTAATTTAAAATATTTTAATTTTAAATTAAATATATTGTTTATAAATTTACACCATTAAAGATTTAGTTAGAAAGTTTATTTTTTTATTTATACACTGGGAAAGCTTGGTTGCATTGCAATTCCGCAAATTCCAGGATCATTTGTAGATGATGAACGAGCAATCTTAACATAACCTTTATCACCCCAAGTGGTACCCCATGAATTCTTAACGAGCCAATAATCTTGACCACTCTCAGTTCCATATCCAACAATAAGAACACCATGATCCAAATTAGTTCCACAACTTGAAGAAGTCAAAATGCCTCCTGAATAAGATTGGAAATAACGAGTATCAGCTTCAATTGCAATAGCAACTGGTTGTTGAGCAACAGCAGCCTTCAATGAAATTTGATCGTTAGGTTTAACGTCAGAGCATGAAGAAATGTGAGCAACAGCAGAGCATTTTTGGCAAGTTCCTCCAGTCTTAGTTACACCAGAAGTGTAAGGATAAGCAGAAAGAGCACATTGCCCATTTTCAATTATAAATTTGAACGCACCTTCCATTTGTCCACCATTACATCCATGAGAACCATATGATACACCAGTGGCACAATCAACTAATTCTTGTTCGGAAAGATCAACCAATTGACCTTTAGAAATAGCCCAAGCACCTTCAACAGCACCAGTTGCGGAAAAAGTCCAGCAAGAACCACATTGACCTTGGTCTTTAACTGAAGTTACAGCACCCTTTGCACGCCAATCAAGAGAAGCAGGAGCACCAGTAGCACCAGAAGCATAACTCTTGCAACCATATGAACCTACTTCAGCCTTTAAACCACCCACATATTGGTCCTTAAATTCTTGAGGAGTCAAATCAGTAAATTGATTGATACCCATAGTAAAATTTTGAGTATAATCTAAGTTGTGGATGATAATATTGCGAAGATTTGTACGGAAAATTTGGAAACGAGTTTCTAATTCTTGAATATTTTCATATCTTTTACTAAATCTTTCTTGAAAGTTGGTAAATTGTTTCCATTCATCTCCATCATTTAAAAAAGTAGAGAGTTCTCTCTTTCTGAGTTTATTATCAGCAGAAAATACTGATAAAAAAGAAGTAACAAGCAAGAGTAATTTAAACATCTTTATATACTTTTAAATAGAAAAAAGTTTTTATTATGTTTTAATTTATATTTATTTAAGTTTTATATTTTTCACTAAAAAATTTTATACTCTTTTTGATATTTAAAATGCCGATTTAACGAAATCATATAATTGTTGAGTAAAATATTGTTTGCTTTCTATGAAAGATAAATTATAATTTATATCCAAATTTACAAATTGTAAATCAGATATATTATATAAATCCTTACCAAAATTAACTGCTATAAAGTGGATATTATTATTGTGTAATTTTAATAAATTAAACAAATTATATATGATATGCTGTTTATTATTAGTTTTTTTATAAAAAATATTATCAAAATGATTTACACTTAAAATAATAATTTTATCATTTTTTAAAGTATTTTTTAATCTTTCATAACGTCTATTATATTTTTCAATAAAATTTTTAATTTCATTATCTATATTTATTTCATTATCTATATTTATTTCATTATCTATGTTAATTTTATCATGCCAATATTTAAATCCATATTTTTTATGACACATAAAATATTTGTCATCAAATAATTTTAAACAAAAATCATTTGGATTAATTGTTTTATTTAAATTTAATAAATCAACTAAATTATCATATATACTTTCAATATATGTATGCCCAACATAATCAAATGGAAAAGCACATTTTCTAAATGTATTTCCTGAAAATTTTAAATCTATTGATTGTGCAGTATAACATTCTTCGCCAAAAGGAATAATAATTTTATCATTTAAACTAAATTTTTTTTCCATATATATATATATATTTATATATATATAATGTTTAATACTTATAATTGTAGTTTTGATAATAATGTACAGATTAAAATACCAATTTATTCAGGAATAAATAATGAAAAAAAGGTAATGTATGACTTTTATAGTGGCGGTACATTACTTTTAAGAGAGAAAAAAAAAAGATTAATAATATCAGATTTAATAAATAAAAATTTAATTGATAGAAATCAAAATATTATTGATGCTGGAGCTTTTTTAGGAGATACATCAGTGCCATTAAGTTTAAATATAGAAGGATATGTATATGCTATAGATCCAGGAATTATAAATATGGAAATTATACAAGAAATTATAGATTTGAATAATATAAAAAATGTTAAATTGTTAGGTTATTGCTTAAGTGATACATATAAAAAATTATACTATAATAAAAAAATTTTTGATATAAATTTTGCATCTTTTAGTGACAATATAAATCTGGAGTGTAGCGTAGATTCTTATTCTTTAGATATATTATATGATAAGAACATGATTGATAACATTTCTCTTCTACATATCGATGTAGAAGGACAAGAACATAATGTTCTTAAAGGAAGTATAAATTTAATAAAAAAATACAATCCAATAATTATATTTGAGGGACATATTAAATCTGACACTTCCAATGTTATTTATTGTTGCAATTTTTTAAAAAAATATAATTATCATATATTTATGATAGACGAAGATGCAGGAAATCCAGGAGATTGTAGAAATTTTCTTTGTATACCAACTGACAAATTAAGCGATTTTAATAACAAGTTTGAATTTATGAATTTCATTATAAATGTTAATAATAATAATTTTTTGTGAGAGACTTTATAAGATGAAATTTAATTAAATTTAATAAATATAATTAATATATTCTTTATATGTATATTAATTATAATGGAAAAAATAAGTGTATATACTATTCTATATTATGATTTACAGTTTTATGAAGATATTATAAAATATTTATATGATTTTGTAGATGAATTTATTATAGTCGATGGCCCTTATGCTTATGCGATTGATACTCTAAAAAAATTAAATTTATTTTATGATGAATCAAATAAACCATGTGAACTTAATAAAATAATTAATAATTACCCTAAGATAAAATATAAGTATGTAATTTGCGATAATGAGGAAGAAAAAAGAATTATTGGTTATAATATGTGTTCCAATAATTTAGTTTTATTGGTTGATACAGATGAATTTTTAAATATTAATATACCAAATTTAAATGCTTTTATTAACAATCCAAATAAATTTGTATGTTGTTCTAATATTTATAATATGTGTGATTATAATATTAATTTTAATGATTTAACAAAAAAATTCATATTTTTCAAAAAAACAAAAATATCTGCTTTAGAGCACTTAGACTATACTTGGTTAGTAGGTTGTAAACAAAATAACAAAATAATATCTTATATGAGTTTTGATCCTTTTGGATTAATATATCATTTTACGTTAAATAGAAATAAACAAAATAACATTATTAAATTTATATTTTACGTATTATTATACAAAAAAAATAATAATCAACCATATAATTTAATTGATGGTTACGACAATGATCATTTACTTAGTTGTATGTCATTAAATGAATATCTAAATATATTTATTCATAATGATAAAAATAAAATAAATATACCAAGTAATAATTGTAGTTTACAAATAATAGAAGATAATGAAATTATATTGAATTTAAAAAAGTATAACAAAAACTTATTAGATTTTCAGTTTACAAATGAAATGAAATGTTTGTTAAATGTACCTGTGTTTTTTAGATTAGATGAATATAAAAAAAAATATATATTGTTTTTTGAAAATGTATTAAATGTCATTGTAACTGTGTATTATTTATATTTAAATTTACAATTAACAGAAAAATCATATAATTACACAAATTTATTAAATAATATGATAGAAATACCAAATGATTTATATGATAATACAAAATATATATATATAAAGTTAATTTGTAATAAAACTTGTGATGATAATTTTATTTTCACCCTTAAAAATATTTTATAAAATCAGTATTTTAAATGTGTAAAACTATTAAGGTATGCTACCACCAAAAACTAAAGTCATATTTCCGAATGTGCTAGTTGTTCCAACTGAAGGAGGTTGTGCTCTACCATTGGTTGTAACTGGAGGAGATTGTGTTCTATTAGTTGTTAATGTTCTTTGTTGTGGAACAGAAGTTTCTTTCTTTTTAATATATCCTTCTTTAAATTTTTCAACTCCATTTTGTGCGAGATACTGCATTTGTCTCATAGTCCAACCGAATGAAAATCCTGAGTGTCCCTTATAACCAAGTTCTTCCATTTTTGCTGTTATAACCCAAATCATATTATCATTTGAAAACATAAAACTTTCTATTGGTTCAGCTACAAAATTCCAAGTTTCTGTTTGTGTAATTGCGTGCCACGCATTTTCAAGCATTATTCGCGAATGTGAGTCCTTATCAGGTATATATGACATATTTCCGTCACCTAAATTTATCCCATTAAATTTTATATTTCTAGATCTATTTTCTTCCGCTGGAGGTGAAGGAGGCATAACTGACTCATCGCTATATTCCAGTGTATCATCAGTTGATATATAACTATTATCTAAATTTTCAGTAGCAAAATTTGTTTCAACAGGAGGAACTTCTGAAAATTCGTCAGGATGAATAAAAGATAAGATATTTGAAGAACTCATTATTGAATTGGTTGTTGGTGAATTGAAATAAAAAATGGTATTATATTATTTTTTATTTCAATTTTTTTTAAATAATAATTAAATTAAAATTTATATTAAATACTTACTTCTAAACTCTTGGGGTGTCATTAATTTAATACCTAATTTTCTAGCTTCAGCTGCCTTACCTGTATCTTCCAAAATATCTTTAACTAATACTACAAAAGTTTTACTTGATACACTAGATCCAATTTTAGCACCAATTTCTTTTAATTCTTCTTGAAGTTCATTATCTCTAAAGCCAGTCATAACAATTGATTTTCCAAATAAAGGATGTGATTCATCTACAGATTTCTTTTGAAAAGCTAATTTTTTAACTAATCCAGTTTCTTTTATAAAATTTATAAATTCAGGTATTCTTTCAACAAACGCTTCAGCAGATTTTATTGCCATACCTTTAATTGATGAAATTTTTGCAATTTTTTCAGCATCGCTCTCTTTTGATAATAAAACTGTTGGATATGATTCCATAATTATTTCAATCTTTTTTTCGCTAAATCCCCTACCAAACATATTTGAAGCTGACATAATTGTAATTAAAGATGCTGCATCAATCTTCTCCTTAATACCATCATGAATTTTTGTTGCTGTTTTTTCCTTAAATCCTTCAACCTGTAAGAAATCTGGGATGGTCATTTTTAATATATCAGAAATTGTGTCATATCCTGCTTCCATTATTCTCTTAATATTTCCAGTACTTAATCCTTCAACTCCGATTCCCCTAAAGAAACCAGTTATATTTTTCTCTCGAACAGTCTCATCAGATTCTATATCTTCAAGCATAATATCAATATGTGTATCATTCCATTTATAAGGAACTGAAGGCATTTTAGCTTCTTCTCCTGGAACAATAACATTACGAATATATGGAATTACATCACCACTACGAATTAATTCAATAGTAGCTCCCACACCAATTTTATTATCATTTATAAAAGCTCCATTAAATCCAGTAGCATATGTTATTTGCACCCCACCAAGATTTATTGGTTCAATTTGCACACGAGGCTTTAAATAACCATCTTTACTTGGTGCCCAAATAACATCTACGACTTTTGCTTCAGCAACTTGATCAGACAAAACCATTTTAAAAGCAAATGCATGTTCAGGATTTCCAGATTTTCTTGGATAAATTTTATCATCTGTAACAATAACTCCATCAATTTCATAAGCATAATTACATCTCCAGTCAAGAAGAGTTTCAGATAATGATTCATTACTAATTGTTGGAACAATTTTATATAAAACAATTTCAACATCCAAAGTTGAGAGAAATGTCATCTGTTCAGAAGGTTTTAAAATAGGTTTCATTACTTCATATGCTATGAAATGTAAGTCTTTTACAGCCTCATTAATTGTTTTATGATTTACGATTCCAGCAACCATATTTCGAGGATTAGCAAATTTTTCCTTATATTTTGCATCAAATAATGCCTTTGGGATTATGAATTCACCTCGAATAACAATTCCTTTTGTTTTTGGTAAACGTAAGAATGGTATAAGGTGACTAATATCTTGTCCAACTTTTCCATCTCCTCTTGTATAAAGCTTTGGTTCTTTTCCTTCACTGCTATAAAGACCACTGACACCATCCAATTTACACGACAATACATAAGGTCCTGAATATTTAGTTGTCCAATTTGCTAATGCACTTGTGTCAGGTTTAATTTTATCCATAGAACCCATTGGATAAGGTAATGTCACTTTATTTCTCTCAACTGGAGCTCCAATTTCATGAATAATTTGATTGCTTGGATATTTATTTTCTATATATTCTTTTACAATATCATATTGATTATCGGTGAAGAATGGTTGTTCATTATAGTATGCCTTATTTGCTTCTCTTAATAGATCGCTAAGTTGTTTTTCATTTAATTGCTCAAGAACTGTAATTCCATTTTTTTTAAAATCTTCGGCTAAATTTTTATATGTTTCATCTTCCATATCATCTTCAATAATCATAATTTTTTTTGCTGCTAGTTTTTTTTCTATTTTTTTGGTTATTTTTGGTTGAAGAATAAACTCTTCGCTTTCAGAATCGGAGTCTTCAATAATAAGTTTAGGCTTTGCTGGTGTTGCTTTTTGCACTTCAGATTTAAGAACAATTGCACGGCCATCTGTGCGTTGAATTGGTGACTTATACTCTAAGCCTAAGAAATCGAAAATATCCTCTTCAGATGTGAATGTATGTTGAACCTTTTCTCCCTTCTTTTTTGCCTCCATCTTGTAGATACCATGCTCATTCATAGTAAATCCTTTTTCCAGAGCAATATGACGCATAACAGTATTGAAAATTTTGCTTCCAGTGAAATATAATATTGCAAATGGAAATTCTTCTGGAGTTGTATATAAGAAATCAACTCGACGAGCAGAATCAGATGATGGAATTTTTGTAACTACAAGACATTTTGTAGGGCCTCTGGAGAGAACATATAAAATTATTTTTTCCTTTATTAAATTATCTACAAATGTTGTAAATACTTTTGGCGATTTTGATGTAATAATCACGTCAATATCTCCTGAACTTTGAGCACCACGACGATAAGAACCTACTATTTCCATTTTACCATCTGTGCCTTTTGGAAAGGCTCTTTCGAAAATAACTTTATAATCCTCTATTTCTGAACGCGGAATACGCTTTAAAATATCTTCATAATATTGAAGTCCTACTTTTTGAATATCATTGAGTAAATGTTGGTTTTCTCTCAATTGAGCAATTGATGTTATTCCTTGATCAACTAAGTCTTTTGCCTTTTTTGGTCCAATTCCATATACCTCAGCTAAAATATTTACTGGATTATTTTTTTCTCTCTCTAGAACCTTCAAGGTTCCAGTTTGAACATATTCATTAAGTTTCTCCATAATTGTTGCTCCAATACCTGGCTTACCTTTTAAATCATTAGGAGATAAAATGTCGCCTGGATAAGCCATAATAGTTTCTTGAGCCTTTTGATAAGCTCTTGCTCTAAATGGCTCACCTTGTTTCAACATAATATCAGCCAATTGTTCCATTAGCTCAATAAATTTCTCATTTAAACGACCACTTGGTAATTCTGTTTGCATACTTTTTTCAGCCATTTGTTTAACTTCTTGAGTTATCTTTAAATCTGTTTGTAATCTATCACTCAAATTTTCAGGTAAAAAAATGTCAATTTTTTCTTTTTTATTTATCACTTGAGGTGATGTTGTTGATGATTCTATTATTAAAGGTTTTCTTTTTTGAGTAATTGTTTTTTTATTATTTTTTGCAGATTTTTTATTTCTATTTCTCTCTGAAGAAGAAGTTGAAGATGATTCAATTATAAGTAATTTCTTTTTTGTTTGATTTTTCTTTTTATTATTTACTTTTGGCATATAATATCTTGAGAGAAAAAGATATCGGAACCCAAATGGGATTCCTCACTTTTAAATATTAAATTAATACAAATTAAATATAAATAGTATACAAATTATATTTATTTTACAATTTTTTGTTGAATAGAATTTATCTGATCTTGAAAAGCTTTGTTTTGGTTGGCCATTTGAATTTTTATAGCGTCAATCTGTTGCTGTAATAATTGATTTTGAATAATCATTTGCTCCTGAATATTCATGATTTCATCTTCGAGTGCCTTGTTCTTCAAACTTTTACTATTTTCTTCCAGTCTCTTTAGTATATTATATAATTTTGGTCTAGATTCAGATAGATCGCCTGTCGTATAAGTTCCCAAATGACTTTCTGGACCATCATTTTCAAGCCATTGTTGCCATGTAAATTCAATCAGAGGTTCTGATAGTTCAACTACATTTCGGTCGGTTTGACCAACATTTTCTGACCAACTAGGTAGTCTATCTGTTGGCGGCTTAACAGCAATAATTTTATGGATAATTACCTTTGTATTGTAAAATAAATATGCAAAATATTCACCACTTTTTGCTTTATTATACCTGCTATCATCCCAACACCAGTTTAACTCACCTGTCCTTGTTCTTGCACATTGTTCTCTGAAATCAATATTGCTTTTTGATTTAAGATTCTTGTTTATCGGGGTAATTGTTAAATGTTTGAAACAGTTCATTTCAATATTGCTTTTTGATTTAAGATTCTTGTTGATCGGGGTAATTGTTAAATGTTTGAAACAGTTCATTTTAAAAGGTATAGAGTAATAATATAAAACTTTATTTTCAATATTAAAATATTTCAATTTTTTTTAAATTATGTCAAAAAATTTAATTACTTAAAATTTATAAATTATATAAAATAATTAAAAAAGGTATTGGATCCCAAATGGGATTCCTCACTTTTTAAATTATTTAGTTACAATAGAAGATACAAATACAATATACAAGATAAATTTTTATGCATTTTCATTATCATTTTGAGGAATAACATTAACAAATTGCACATTTAGTGCTCTTACCTTTGCTGCTTCCGCCTGATATAAATAGTCCATGTTTAGCAGAGCTGCTCTCAATTGCGTCACTTCATTTCTCAGCCACAAATTTTCTACTTCCACTTCATTCACATATCTTCTGTCGATTGACACCAAGTTCGCGTCTTCAGCCTCCAGTTCAGCCTCAATTTCTTCCATTTGTTCAAGCATCTCTTCGGCCTCAGCATAAAGAGCATCATCTTCCATTGAGTCAATAAATGACTTTGCATAGTCATTAGGACCAATGGTGACTGGGACCTCAATACCTTCCATTTGTAAGTCAATATCCTTCATAAATTTGCGCTGGAGTTCAGGCCATTCAGTAGTTAAACCAACTGCACTGACTGCATCAGCATAGGACATTCTCTTTTCTGGGGCATTAGGGTAGATAGGTTCACCGCGCTTAAGAACAGGTTTTTGTGGCGTTGTGTAATCGACTTTGATAACATTATCTTCACCCAGGTCAATTCTGGGCTTGCGGTCGCCAGAGACATGCTTTTTACCTTTGTTTTCGAGAACAATCCAATACCAAGGACCGTCATGATAGACTCGAGATTCTGCTTTTCCGTCCAAAATATGTTTCTGGAGCATGTGGCTTTCGGTCTTGTTATTCCACGATTCGAAGTGGATATAGGCTGAATTGAAGAGCTTTCCGTTGCGGTCTTGCTTGGCGACGAGATCGACATGGTCTACACGACCAAATTGGCTGAATACGTCGGCGACATAGGTCTCATCAAAGTTAGGGAACACGTGGGGAACGAATAAACTGATATTTTTAATAGCGGACATCGTAAATAAATCGTAAATAATAAATAGCTTAAAACTTGGAATAAGTAGGTAAAATCTACCTTTTATTATTTGACAATAAAGTATTTCAATTTTTTTTTATTTGAACCTATTTTGATTTAAACTAAAAATTTATAAAATATGTCTTATGGTGAACTGAAAAAAAAGCACTACACAATTTTCCGCCACTTTTTCTGAAGGCCTGCATAAAAATAAAATTTAATTCAAAGTAACATCTAATTGGTTTGAAAAAATATTACCTTAATTTAATTATAAATTTTTAGTTTATTAATAAATTACCTATAATTATAAAAAATTGAAATGCTTTTATATGCAATACATATATCATACTTTACGCTATATTACTGCTTTAAGCTATTAACTACGAACGAAATGTCATATCAACCTAGAAATATTGATGAATTTGGACGCGATTTGTCCCTTAAGGTAATGCTCCAGAACCAACAAGCCGCAAAAAATTTTATAGCCGAACTTTCTCTTACTCTTGAAGAAGAGGAAAATCAGAGACAAGCGCAAGCTCAAGCTGCCTTCGATTTTATGGCTGAGCTTCACAAAAAATATGCTGGTATGAGTTGGGCTGAAATTACCTGGGCAGCAGAAGAGGAGGAGGAAGAAGAAGAACGCAAAAAAATCCAAGAAAAAAATAAAAAAAGCGATGAGCACCATAGATACTTATATACCATTGGTGAGTATGAGCTTGAAGAAGGTGAAGTATTTGAGTAAAAATGTATATTATATATTGTTACCTGTAAATTAATTAAAATTAAATTAAGGCTACCCATTTGGGTTCCTTTTTTAACCACCTTTGTTTATTTTTATAAATTTTTAGTGTTAATTGTTTAAAGTTTAATATTTAAAAAATTGAAATACTTTTTATCTATAAGTTGAAATGTAGATTTAACACTATTATTAACGTTCTTAAGACTTTCAAACTTACTATACTATTATAAAATGTCCGCTCAAATTGATTGCCCTATCTGTATGGATGCTATTGAGCTGAACAAGAACTGCGTAACAACTGAGTGCGGACACTGCTTTCATGCCAGCTGCCTTATGACCAGCGTAGCCCACAACGGTTTCGGTTGTCCTTACTGCCGTACCGCTATGGCCGAGGAACCCGCTGATGATGAGTCAAGTGAGTATGGGTCTGTGGATGAGGAGGAAGAAGACGATATGTTTGATGACGATGCATTAAGAGGCTTCCGTTTCTTCTTCAACAATCTCGACGGTGAACATCATGATGCCGAGGATATTATTGAAGAAGAGGAGATGAACCAAGAGGATGATGCTGAGGAAGAGGAACCCGATGTGAACGTTCCCACCACAGATTTTGTTGCCCAGAAGCTTCGGGAACAGGGTGTCACCTTTGAACAGCTTGTTCACATGATGTGTAATTTGGATCACAATGAGTACATTGATGATGATGCTGCTGAGAGATTCAGCGATGAACTCTTCGGTAAAATGCGCATCATCATATCCAATTATACTCCAGAACAAGCTGATCCAGCACCGGTTCAAGCGCCAAATCCAGCCTCAGTTGTTACGCCAGTTGTTGATTTTGCTGCTCAACCCAAGACTCATCAAGTAAGTACTACTCAAAGATTAATGACGCACATATAAAAAATACATAAAAAGGTAAGCATCATTTTCAAATATTAAATATAAAAATATGATTTATTTGTTATGTATTATTGTAATGTAATTAACTAATTTTAAAAAGTGAGGCACCTTTTAGGGCCAATATCTTTTTTCCTCACTTTAATATATTTTACAAATTTTTAGTTATTATAAATTAAACACTATTTTACACATTTGAACATTTAAAATGCCGATTTTACACCTTTTAACATTTACTACGAAGTGAAACACCGAATATGTATTATTTCCAATTATTTAACACTTCATCTAAGTCATCATCATCACCTAAATTTTCAATTAAATAACTTGGATGATATTTTTTTTCAATTATGTATTTTAATACTTTTTCCCATAACCAATTCCTCATTTTTAAAGAAGAATATAAATAACGAAAATTATTTAATGTTTGTATATTTTGTTTTATTTTTATTAAACTATTATTATATACTATTTCATAAATAGGATTGTTATTACAATTTAATGCTTCTAATGTATGCGGTAAAGTCGGCAACGAAGTTAATTGATTATTAAAACAATTTAATATTTTTAATTTTTGCGGTAAAGTTGGTAACAAAGTCAATTGATTATTAGAACAATTTAATGTTTTTAATTTTTTAAATCTAGTTAAATCCAGCAAAGATTTTAAACTTTTAGAACTAATATCAAGGATTGATATATATTCAGGCAAAGAATTCAAATATGTTTCAATCTCGGTTGTCATTTTGGTATATGGTTTAGTAGTTTTAATTACACCTTGTAAAAATGAATCAATTTTTTTTTTTTAATTTAAAAAAAAAATTGAAATACTTTATTTTAAATAGAATAAAGGCATATTAATCCTATCGAACCAAGTTTTAAAAGCTATTAAAATGAACTCTTATACAAGCATTTATATTCCTCGTATGTCTGTCTTTCATACTGACGAGACAGTTAGAAATTTAATGTCTCATTATCGAATTGGAACAGTCAGTTACATTGATTTTACGCCAATCAATAAAAAGCCTGGGTTTTTTGAGGATGTCGATGGCATTGTGAAATCGGCATTTGTACATTTCTTTGACCCTTGTCTTTGTAGCGACAATCAATATCATTATAGATCACGAATTACTTTCGGAAATGACGATTTCTGGCATTCTATTCAAGAAGAAATTCCATATAAACTGCAGATAAATGAAGGTGAGTATTGGATTTGTCTTAAAAATAAAAACCCTGTCAAGCGAACCTTGATGAATATTCATCAAGTAGTAGAAAACGGCAGACACTTAGAAAATTTAATTGAACAACAAAATGAGAAAATTCGAGAACAGCAAGCGACTATACAAAATCTTACCAGTGAGGTAGAAGGAATTAAAAATATTATTTATCAACTAGTCGGAGGACTCTTTAATGAGAAAACACAAGGGAAAATAATTGATAACCATCTATCAATGATATCAATGCAAGTTCACAAGCCATATGAAGAAGGAGACTCAAATGATCTCCAAGATGAAAGCAAATGGAGTATATGGCCAACCACAAGACAAGGGGATGACTGTGAAAAGAGAATCGAAGAGCTTGAGAGAATTGTTGAACAACTGAAAAACGAAGATCAAGACTCAGCATTGTACGCAAAAAAATACGCCAAATTTGAAGATGACTCGACAATTTGTAGCAACTATATTGAAGAACAAATAGAAAGAGACAGACTTTTGTCGGAAGAAGAACGATATCATGAAAGGCTTAGAGAAGCAATAGTCGATAAAGCAGCTAGTTATAATGATTGGTAAAATAAAGTTTTACATATAAATTTCACATTATTTATATTTGTAATTGTATTTGTAATATTAAATAATTTTTTTTATTTAATCATAGTAATTATATAATGTTCAATTTCGTAAATAACATGAATAAGGGTCCAAGAGGGTTAAAACGAATAAGAGGCAGTTCAATAAAACCCAATAATTTAAATCGCGGAATTCCTCCACCACCAATTCAAGGATCAAAAACAATTTCTTTATTTAGTCAACCGTATTTAGATACTTATAATCAATGTTATAAAAATATTGTAGTTGTAAATTTGATGCCACAAGGACCTTTAGCAGAAATTGTAAAATTTGTTAAATTTCCACCTCTTAGTGAATTTAAAAAACCAGGGCCATGTAGTCCTATAAAACAATGGGGTTATGCATTAATGTCTCTAGGTGGTTGTAGTATGGGTTGTGATTTTAGTAAAACTGGTGGAAGCGATTTAATGGTGGTAGATGAAGTACCAGATTTAATTTCTTATTTAGTAAGCAATGGTTATAGTGTTGACACTAGTATAACAAAAATGTTTAATAATAGTGATATTAGATTTGATACTAATACAGGTAACAAATTAATATGTTTCATTACATATAATGGTTAAGCATTTTTTTATCGATTGTGGTTGCTTTTGATATATTTTTAATTATTTTATCCTCATTTTCTGGATTATTATCATTTAATGATTCAATTACTATTTTACTATATTGATCTGAATATTTGGATTCTGAATTATTATAGTCTGGATATTTTTCTTTAAATTGCGGAAATAGTTTTTGATTTTTATAAGCCACATTTTTAATTAAATTTTCTAGAGCATTCATAATTACATTTTTCACAGTAAAAAATATTTGCTACTTTTGCTACTTTTTTTTGTTCACTAAATGTTTCCATATGTCACCTAGAGAAAAATTTTTAAGTCTTTTTTTGCAAAAAAATAAAAAAAATTACAATCACAAAAATTTTTTCACAGATTGGGTTGTGACGATAAAATTTTAATATGGTAAGGTAAATTTTTTGTCAGTAAGAAGTGTTTTAGCTTTTCGATTTTGGACATTTTTTTTGTCCATTTTGAAAAAGTCAAAAAAACTTTCCCAAAGATTTTTCATTCACTTTCCTTCATATGAAGGAGATTTTTCTCTTATATTTTTCATGAATTTAAAGAATTTCCCTTCAGAATGTAGTATTTTCGTCTTTAAGTAGTTTAAAATAATATATATTTATTTCAATTATTTTACATCTTAAAATAAATACAGTAGTTCTAAATCTTCAATTCTTTCTAATATTTTACAATATTCAACTTGATCTGGACCTCCAAATCTACATTTATATACTGCAAATTTAATATCATTAATAATTACAATATCACCCTCTTTAAAATCTGCTAAACCATTAATAGTTTTATTAATTTTAAGATCTTTTGTATCATATCTGATGGTTAAATATCTATTAGGATCATTTTTATACCATGTAGATACTCTATAAAATACTTTACCCATATCATTATTATCTTGTAGAATTAAATGACAAATGACATCAGTTTCATTTTTTATTGTTGATGCAGATTTAGTATTGGTTATACTTGAATATAACCACCAACGATCTCTAAAATTATTAGGGTTAAGGTCAAACCAAGGTTTGTTCATTTAATTATTTACTTTATAATATTTAAATTATTTTAAAATTGATTTAAAATTATAATATAAAGAATAGATATTATAACAACAATGTCAGAAGAAGTTAATTTTGATTCATTAAATATGAAAGTTTCAGAAATTTTAAAAAATTATTCGTTAGAAAGACAGAAGGAAGTTTTTGAATATTTAAACGAAATGGATGAACATCATAAAAAAGCATATCATATAGCATATAATCACTTAGGCACTTCCTTTAATGTTGCACGTAGTAATGGTTTTAAAGAATGGTTAGTAGAAAAATCTAAAAAGCAAACCTAACACGCTTAGATTTACCTTTACGTTTTGAAAGTCTACGTCTAGTTTTACCAGCAACTTGTATAGTATTATTCTTAATATTAAGTGGTTTCATGAAATTCTCCATTGATTTAGTAGTTCTATTGGAAATTTGATTTGCCAAGTCTTGTTTTTCCTTTAATTTTTTTACACCTTCTTCAAAATTTTTTTTTGTATCAATTACTGCATCTGATAATGCTTCAATAGTTTCGGAACCAGCATCTATAACTGATCTAGCTGCTTTAGATGCACTATTGGCAGCCATCCCCAAATCAATTATAGCACCTATTCCTGGAGCTGCAGCAATTACTGCAGCTATAGTTTTTACACCACCTTCAGCAGCAGCTACTTCAGCTTTTTTAAAAGAATCAGATGCTATATTAGTTACTTTTTCTAACGGTTCTTTTAATGCATCAGCACCAATAGAAGCATATTGTCCTATTATATTTATTGCCTTACCAAATTTTTCTTTAACTTCTGGTCTATTTAAAGTATCAGTAATAATTTCAGCTTGTTCTTCAATTATTTCAGCAGTATTTTCAGCTGCTTGTTTTGTAGTCTCCTTTACAGCATCACTTCCTAAAACATCATTTAAATTATCGATTACTACTGCACCAGTTTTATCAATAAAATTACGAACATCAGAAACTATTCCAGAAGCAGTATCTCCAATTTTTGCGATATTTTCATCTACTTTTTTAACAGTTTCTTCTTCTTTATCTTTATCAATTCTCTCTAGACCAACAATTCTAAGACCTGTATCAGCAACTGTAGTAGCAAGAGAAGAACCAATATCTTCTGCCTTATCAACAATGATATCAATAACTCCTTTTCTTTCTTTTTCTTCTCTTTCTTCCTTTTCACTCTTTTCTGATTGAATAAATTCAGGTTGTTTAAAATTTTGATCAGAATTACCTCCTCTTTTTATAGTTCTATTTTTTCTATTTTTTTTTATTCGTTTTGTTAACTTATTCATACTTATATTATAATAAGAAGTTTATATTATTATAATATTGTAATTTAAATTATTTTTTTTGCATTTTCTTAAAATCAGCGAATGAAAATCCAAGTCGTTTATTAAATACCTTTTTCTCAATTTTTTGCAAAAAATTGAAATTAGAAAATTTTCCTTCATATGTATAGCGGTTTGCTCTCTCTTTAAGTAAAATTTTTTCGTGTTCCTTATTTTCATTAATATTTTTATTTGGAATACTATTTTTAGGTGGAGCTGCCATACTAATTTTTCCACCAGCATCTTTATTATAACTTTTAAATTTTGCAAAAATATTTTTCTTTATTTCTGGAATAGGTTGTTGATTTTTTAATGCTTCTTCTGCTTTCTTTTTTTCTTCTTCTTCTTTTTTTTTTATTCTTCTTTTTCTTTTTTTTTTTTTTCTTCTTTTTTTTTTTTTTTTAATTCTTGATCTTTTTCCCATTTTTCTTCAAAAAGTTTCAATTCTTCTTCCATATCAACAAAAATAGGTCTACAATTAAATAATTTAATATATTTTCTTCCAACAACTTCCAAATATCTATAAGGAATATTACAATCTGAATAATATTTAAATGATTCTTTTTCTTTATCATAAATCATGAGTACATTTCCAACAGGTGTTTTTTCAATTATGTAGCAGTTTTTAAGTTTATCAAGTCTTTTATTAATTATATAATTATTTGCATTAATTATAGATTTATTTTTAAATTCATTTAAACCTTCTTCAGATTCAATTTCAAGTTTAATTGTATTATATTCTTTTTGTAGTTTTTTGATTTTTTCTCTTCTTTCATCATTTCTCTCTTCTAAAGTTAGATGAAATGTTTCATTTCCATCATTATCAAAATCTTCACAACATTTAATATCATCATTATCATTAGAAATTTCTTTTTCTAAATTTATAATTTCTTTTGTAATTTCTTCAATTCTATATGTTTTACTTTCAATATAACCATTAAAAAAAATATCAATAAGATTAGGTATTTCTTCTGTTTCATCTACAGTAAATTCCCATTGTTTATTGAGTTTTCTAATATCATCTAGATATTTATCTTCATATTTTGGAGGTTGAAGTGAAATAAATTCATTATTATGATAATTATCATTATTAGTATTTATAGATTTTATTTCATTAAGTTCATTATTCCATTGAGAATATACATGTTCATTATATTTTTCAAATAAGTTATTATATAAACAATAAAATCTTAACATTAAATTAAAAATAAAAGGTGGTGGTCCATAAGTATAAAAATACCATATTAAAGACATAAAAAAAACAGGTTTCTCAATATTCATTATATTTTATATTATCTTAATTCTTTTAAGTGATTACCGAATAATGTTTTTAATTTTTTCTTGTAAAAGATCATTAATTTCAATAGATAAATCAGGTAATTGAATAAGTTCATAATTTTTTTCTTCAGCATTTGGATGTAGTCTAACTAAATATAAATCCTTAATTTTTTTTCCATATTTAGATTCTAATATATATTTATATGCGTTAAGTTGCAGAGCATAATGCCAAAAATTAGAATCAGGTAAATGACAAATAGATGGTTGTAAAGCAAATTTATTAAATTGATTAATTCGTGTGATATTCTTACAACGTTTCCAATCATAAATAGATAATGTTCCATCAGGATTTTCATATACCATATCAATAGAACCAGAAATTTTTATATCTTCATTAAAAACAGTCCATTCTGTGCGATATGGTTTAAGGTTAGGATGATCTCTAATAAAATTGATGAAGTACTGCCATTCAATAGGTTTATATGGTAACACATCACCTTTATCTGAAATATAAATTTCATATAATTCTTTATTGGTATAATCAAAATTGAATCGTTTGTCATTATTAAAACATTCAATTTCATAATGAATATCAGTTCCTGCATCAGCAACAGCATCTCTATTAGCATTCCATTGTGACTTAATTTCTTCAGGAGTCATTCCCCAATATTTATGTCCTTCTTTCCACCCTAACCCTGACATCATTTTTGCGATAATTTTATCAGAGTCAAATTTTTCAAAATGTTCATGAATCCAGGTTGTAACAGACGTATATTTAATATCAGGTTCTAAATCAATAATATATTTATGGTCTTTTTCAAAGAATTTGATATGCTTATCACGAGGATGAACATTTCTAGTAGATAATACATTAAACAAAGTAGACTTCATTAGTAAATTATAATTGATTAATTATTATTTATTTAAGTAATAATTAATCAATTTTATTATCATATGAATTAAAATTAACAAATATTATAACGTTTATGAACTACATTATTATATCCTATTTCAATTAATTCTGAACCATCATCAAAATTAAGAATATTATATCCATTTAAACTTTCAGGAGGAACATAATATTTGTTAATCTCTCCAATTGGTTTTTTACAATTTTGATTTAATGATGCCATAGGATTATTGAAATTACTTAGAACTATCATTGCAGTTCTACATAACATATCTTTAAAAGATGTTATTGGTGTATCATTATAAGAGTAATCTTCATAAGGTGTTATAAATGTTATATTTAAATAATTATTATCATGTTCAACTTCTATTAATTCATTACTTAATGTTCCTCCATCAGCATATAATTGACCTTTAAATTTAATTGGTGGAAACATACCAGGAATAGCTGAAGATGACATGAGAAGCAAAACTTTATTTATATCATCCTGATCCTCAAAATTATATATATCTAATTTTCCTGAATACATATTTGTTGCACCAATAAGAGTATGAATAAGTGGTTTATTTGGCATTGAGTTTATAATTTTAGTCAATGTTTTATAAAGTGGATCAGTATTTAAGAGTGAAATACCAGTATTTGGTAGAATATCATAAATCATGTGATTTCTTATTGATGAATATATTTTTTCGGCTGTTCTTATTCCTGTATCTATATTTTTATAGTAAGATAGAAACCCAGCATTTAATGCTCCAGCTGAAATTCCAGTATACAAATCATATTTTTTGTTTTTATTTAATTCATATACCTTTTTAAGAATTCCTATTTCAACTGCACCAAATGATCCTCCTCCACTAAATGATAATTGGTTTAAACCATGAGCAAATGTTAACAAATTTAAAAAAATAAATATATAATTCATCTTAATATTTATAATTAAAACATATTTAAATAATTTTATTAATTTAATTTTTGCTTTATTATTTTTATTTCATTTTTTAAGCAATTTTCACGTAATTGTAACTTACATTTGTTTGATAAAGATTAGGTTGATTTGCACCGCTAAAATTTAAGTAATATGTTGTATTTGGAGAAGTAATGTTTAATACATAAGACATACTTGCGCTTGATATGTAAACGTATGAAGATTGCTCGTTAATTATAGCAGTAGTATAAGAATAGTCTCCAAATCCAAAATATGTATATGTATTGTTAATATAATTATTATTACCGCTAATATCTGATGAAACCGTTCTAAGACCTATTAAACTAGCACCTAAATTACTTATACTATTACCTTGATATACATATGAAAGTACCCATGTGTTTAGATTAAACATATATACACCGAGTGATTCTATGGTTACTGTTGTCATGTCAAAGCCATAAGTATTATAACTTGGAAAAGCTCCTGAATTTATTATCGGTGATGTATAATTATATCCGACCATATTAGATGTGTATGTTGGAAGAGAACTGTATGCTGATGTAATAGTAACCGGTCCTGTTATATTTTCTACAAATAAATAATTAACTGGTAAATATACAAAAGGTATGTATGAATTGTAAATTGCGCCACCTTGTACTGCTGTTTGAATAGTACCTGAAGATGACACTGCTACTGACATCCAGTAAGAAGGTGGTGGTGTTGTGCTTAGTGTCCAGCTCGCACCATAGTTTGTTGAAATAAAGATATAACCACCAGGAGTTGGATAAATTGAAGAAGGACTATCAATATTGTAATAATTACTATACGCACATGCAGTTTGGTATTGTCCCGAAGAAGACATCGATACTGAATTGAAATTACTTAATAATGCCGTATTAGTTACCCATGTGGCACCATAATTCGTTGAAGTATAAACATTACCGTATATAGTAGTTGTTGATGTGCCGCTATATTTTGTCACACCTGTTTGGTATTGTCCTGAAGAAGATATTGCTATTGAAGTGAATAAATAAGTGGCGGTTGCTATACTTTGGCTCCACGTAACACCATAATTATTTGAAGTATAAATAATGCCATTTGAAAAGTTCGAAATAGCTGCTGTTTGATATTGTCCCGTCGAAGACACCGCTACAGCTGACACGTTTGTTATTGTTGTATTTAGGCTCCATGTTACGCCATAATTTGTTGAAGTATAAAACCCTGTATATGTTCCAACCGTTTGGTATTGTCCAGAAGAAGAAATTGCTACTTGATTCATATTTGTACCTGATGTTAGTGTCCACGTCAAACCATAATCATTTGAAACATATATGCCTGTATTTTTTCCTAAAGCTGTTTGATATTGTCCTGATGATGATACTGATATTGAACAAAAAGAATTATTTGTATATAATGGATTTGCTGTCCATGTTATACCGTCATTTGATGACGTATAAATTGTACTACCCACAGCTGTTTGATACTTTCCTGATGATGACATTGATATTGACGTTAAACCGCTAAAATTTGTTGAGTTTGGAAACCACGACAATCCGTAATTTGATGAAATATCTGATTGAAATAAGCTGACACCATTAACGGTGTTAGTGATCAAATTTGTAAAAGAACCGGTTGCGCCTGTTATTCCTCCTGAAGCTATTATTTGTTGTGATGAATCAAAAGTGCCTGTAGGACCTGTAAGACCTGGTTGGCCTGGTTGACCTGTAGGACCTGTTGAACCAACTGAATTTGGATTGATAGGTATACCATTTATAACTAGGTTTGTAAAGGAGCCTGTTGCTCCCGTTATACCTGCTGAAGCTATTATTTGTTGTGATGAATCAAAAGTGCCTGTAGGACCTGTAAGACCTTGTGATCCTGTAGGACCTGTAGGACCTGTAGGACCTGTAGAACCTGCTGAATTTGGATTTATTGATATACCGTTTATAAGTAGGTTTGTAAAGGATCCTGTTGCTCCTGTTATTCCTCCTGAAGCTATTATTTGTTGTGAAGCAGAAAGATTTGTAAAAGAACCTGTTGCCCCCGTTATACCTGCTGAAGCTATTATTCGTTGTAATGAATTAAATGAACCTGTTGGACCTGTTAATCCTTGTATACCTTGTATACCTTGTATACCTTGTAAACCTTGTAATCCTTGTAAACCTTGTGGTCCTTGTGGACCTGTAGAACCTGTTATTCCTGTTGAACCGAATGAATTTGGATTAATAGTTATACCATTTATAAGTAAAGTTGTAAAGGATGCTGTTGCCCCCGTTATACCTGCTGAAGCTATTATTCGTTGTAATGAATTAAATGAACCTGTTGGACCTGTTAATCCTTGTATAC
>Ga0194133_10002434_pt1 | contig 28750 bp, 45 predicted proteins | sample TA2KigOf40mmetaG_FD_155448 | JGI IMG/M metagenome (GOLD analysis project Ga0194133, IMG submission 155448) | Freshwater microbial communities from Lake Tanganyika, Tanzania - TA2015055 Kigoma Offshore 40m | ecosystem: Environmental > Aquatic > Freshwater > Lake | place: Tanzania: Lake... | reverse complement strand
CCTGCCGTTTTGGGCAAATCCGAAGTAGCACTGTCATTGTTTGGCAGGTCTTTAACAAACTCAGGATGGTCGGTTCCAGAGGTGGGCAATCAAATATTGGTGGGAACAGACGACAATACGTTTACGAATGTCTTCTGGATTCAGACTGAAGGAACGTCTAAACTAGAGGAACGGATTGCCACCCTAGAAGCACAGGTGGCTCAAATACTGGAGGCATTGGCGTGAAAACTTTTAGCGTACCTTTTAGATTTGAATTTGGGTCGGTTGCCGAAACAAACAGTATTGACAACATTGTAAAACAACAAATTGCAGATTACTTTATGACAACTAATAACGAACGGATTATGCGTGCTGGGTATGGTGGTAACTTGTCTTCGTTTATTTTTGAAATGGTTGACCCATTGGTTTTGCAAGACTACAAAACAGATGCGTTAAGTGATGTAAACACGTATTTGTCTTTTGGACAAGTAACCGATTTTTACCTGCAAGACGAGTCGGACAGCGTTTACAATCCCGACAACACAATGACTCTTGTTGTTAAGTATATTGTTGCTCCAAGAACTGTGTCTACGGTAAAATTAACAGTTGGCACAACGTTTACCGAAGAAAGTGAAATCTAATGTCGTCTATTAATTATTCAAATAGGGATTACGAATCAATTAAAAATGATTTGTTGCGTCGTGCTTCTGATATTGTTCCTGAGTGGACTTCCCGTGACCCGTCTGATTTTGGAGTATTGTTAGTTGACTTGTGGGCTTATTTTGCCGACGTTCTTCATTACTACGTAGACCGTTCCGCTAAAGAAGCCTTTATTACAACGGCTACGCAGCGTGAATCGTTGTTGGCATTGGCAAGTTTGTTTGACTATGCGCCACAATTGCAAACAGCAGCAACAGCAACTGTTGTTGTAGACGGTTCTAACGTTCCAGCAAATCAAACAGTAGTTGTACCCTCTGGCACTGTTTTTGTTGCTCCTGCTACGACAACTTCTCCAATTGTTTATTTTTCATCTACTTCTTCGGCTTCGGCTTCGGCATCGCTTAACCCCGCCATTACTGTTGTAGAAGGACAAGTAGTTGTTGATGAAACGGTGGGCACATCCAACGGTCTTGCTAATCAACGGTTCTTTTTGTACTATCCAAACGTAATTGGTAATAGCGTAACAATTTCTGTTTTAGAAGGACCCGTTGTAGGCGGCGACCCGTCTGCCGTTGAATACGTGTACATTAACAAACTTATTGATGCGGCATCAAATTCAAAAGTCTTTACAATTAACATTAATGCCGACAACGAAACCGAAATAGTGTTTGGAAATGGCGTCAACGGTAAAATTCCAAACCCAGGTCAGTCTATTGTTGCGTCCTACCGCCACGGCGTTGGAGCGTCTGGAAACATTGGAATTAATAAAATAACACAATTTCAAACGTCGCCCAGTCAGTACTTGTCAGTGTTTTCGTCTTCGGTTGCGGTTGGCGGTTTAAACGCAGAGTCATTAGAATCTCTTCGTGTAAACATTCCCAATGCGTTTGCCACACAGAATAGAGCGGTATCACTAAGCGATTACAAAGCGCTTGTGTTGAATGTCGGTGGTGTTGCAAAAGGCACTGCATCTTACAGTTCTGGAACGGTTACTGTTTATGCCGTGCCGTTTGTGGACGATTATTTAACTTACGGAAGTGGTTCTATTTCTGTTGATACTGACTTGAGAAACGCCGTTGTGACTTATTACGAACCTCGTCAAATGATTGGGGCAAGTGTCACCGCCGCCAGCACAATTAACCTTACGGCAGTAAACATTACTGCCACGGTGAACGTGCTAGATGGCTTTGTTGCAAACAGCGTTCTTACTGACGTTACAAGTGCGCTCAACAATTTGTTTACATTTGACAACGTGTTCTTTAACCAAACGTTGTCCAAGGGCACTATTTACAGAACAATTATGGATGTTACAGGAGTTGACTACGCCACATTGTCTTTGCCAAGCACCGAAACAGTAACGTCGGGTCAATACGGGTTGTTAAAAAAAGGAACGTTTACAATCACCACGGTGGGTGGAGTTACTGGTTAAATGGCTTTAACTTCATTTAAACTTCGCAGAACCGACGATGTTGGTTCCTACGTACGTGAAACTGGCAGGCTTGACTCTGCTATTCGTAGCGATGATTTTATTCAACCTAGCAGTGGAACGGGGCCAATTGTTTTTCAAGTAGTGCCGTTTAACGTAGAACAAGTCGTTGTGAATGGTTTAGAAAAACACAAAAGTACGGTGCGAATTAATTGGAGTATTGACGAGGCTTTGCAAACAAATCCTGCATCTACTGCTCCTGTAGAGTTACACATAACCGTTAATCAGTACGGGGAACCGCTTACCGTTGAGGATGGCACAAAGGTTGTTGTCTACAATCAAACCAATTACGTAGAAACATATGACCATGAAAGCCTGTTGTATAAACCAGGGACATGGTTGTATTATGGTTTGTTTTTAAAGTATTCTGACGGAACAAGTGAGTGGTTTGAGCGTGTTGCATTAGCAACAATTCAAATACCTAAATATTACGAGTCTTTAGAAAATCTTTGGAATAGAATTCCTGAATACTATCGTGCCCTTGACTATCAGGTGGATGGCTCTCTTCGTTCTTTTCTGTCTTTATTTGGATGGGAGTTGGACCGAGTTCGTTCACTCATTGACAGCCTTGCTGTAATTAACGACCCACTTCGTACACCAACACCAGCACTTGACGCTGTTGCAAAACAATTAGGAGTTCCGACATCTAGTGCAGAAGTTGGAACGGCACGTTTGCGAAGCGTCTTAAACAATATTTTTAACCTTCGCCAACAAAAAGGAACGTTTGCGGGAACCGCTTCGTTTATTTCAGCACTGACTGGTTGCACTGTTTCCTATGACCAAGACACAACTACTTTCAAAGTGGCTACGCAACGCATAAATTTAATATCTGACCCTAAATTTAGACAACAGGATTTAAACTTTTTTACAGGAATTCCATCTGACGTAAACCGAACCCCATTCACGTTGCGTAAAACCGATGGTGGTTCGGCGCTTCGTGACACAACTAGAAACGATGATGCCATTCGTAATTACAACGCAAACCCAACGGCAGCCAGCGTGTTGGCGGCGTACACAACCAATGTGTTTGTTGATTCTGCGGCGTCGGTTGGTTGGGGTGTTTACACCTACGGCGCTGCCTTCAATGCTGCTTCTGCTATTCCCATCATTGAGGCAGTGAACTATGAAGGACAGTCAATTACAGCGGCATCCGTTGCGGTTGTTAATTCAGGTGGTACTGGTCTTAAAATAACAATTCCATCAAATGCCACTGGTTCTCAGGTCGTTGTTGTCTACGGACGGAAACCTTTTTATTATCGCAATGACGTTGTTTATTACACTTCGTTTGACTGTAATTTATCAGGAGCGTCGTTTGTAAATTTTAGAATGATAGATAATGATACTGTTGTTAATTATCTTGAAATAGACCCACCTGATTCTTTTGGAGAAGCCTTGTACTACGATACTTGGAATACTGAAAGTGCCCAAAATCAAAATATATTTATGTACACCGTTGACTCTTTTTACAATGCAAGTGCGCCTGGTTTGGCAACTGTTGGAAGATTTGCTCTTGAACAACCTAAAGATATCAGCAATGTGGAATTTGAAAAAGCCGTGGTTCCAGCACTGGTGTTTTTTGCTGACCCTGGAGAAAGCATTATTGTTTCACGTTGGATGGTGGAACCAAAAACAATTGGTCGGTATTTTGACGGAGACGACATTTACGGAGGTTTTGTAAAAGAAGCCAACCAATTTAACATCGTTGGCGTTTACGACTACCGTTGGGGTGTGAACGGCACAAACGAAGATTTTTCATATTACACGCTTGACTATGACCGTGTGGTAACGGCAACGGAACGAATTGTGGAAGAATACTTGATGCCTGTTAACATGATTGGTCAATACACGATTGAATGGAACACGATACCAGGAGACTAATGGAACTTTTATTTGCCGCACTAGCCGTATACAAATTCGTACAAATCATTGACATGCTGTTGCCAAAGGAACCGATGCCGTGGGTGAAGGTAATTGCCACGCTTGTCATTTCGTACATCGTTGTCGTAGTTTTGTGGACTGAAAAAATGTGGATGGATGGTCTTGTTGTCGCCACACTTGCTGGTATAGTTCACAGCGTCATTCGCATGATTACACTCATGGGAGATATGGCTAGAACACGTTCACTCAAATAGGAGCACAACATGAATCAATATGTCATTATGGGCGCAGGTAATTCGTCCACGTCGGTAATTGAAGACAGTCTGTCTGATTTACCCACACCACGCACGTTTCACATCGTTGCTGAAAAGACCAGCGCAGAAGGTATCTGCCGTGTTTATGATTGGCTTCTTGACAATGGGGAGAAGTATGTTGCGTACCACAATGGCGATGCCCCAACCGTGTTGTGCGACAGCGCTGTTAAAAACGTGGGAGACAGCGACCCATACCTTACGATGCTTAGCGTTGCAAAAGCAGGAAACATGGAGGTGCTTTATCTGTGGAACGACGCCGACAACAACAACTCAACAAACCACGTTACGTCGTTGATTGATGCTGGTCTTAGGGTTATTGATTTGACACAGGGACTTACACCGTTCCGTTTGGTTGAAGATGTAAAGAACGATACCGTTGACTCACTTCCTCCAGTTACTCGCAAGGAATATGAAGACATGCCGATTGCAACGTTGCGTCAACAAGCAAAGGCGCAGGGAGCAGCCGACAAACATTTTGTGTCAAAAGAAAACATCATTGACTTTTTGACTGGAGCGTCAGAAGCAAAACAAGTTTGGGAAGACGACGCTGTAGTCGTAACGGTTGTCTACAAAGACCAGACAACAAAGACGTTCAAAAGCACTGTTCACAACATAAACCTTTTCATGAATAAATAGCACAGGGGGACTGGAGGCAGAAAGGAGGTGGAAAGACCCCCAGCCCGCACCCTGTGCGGCGTTGGACATTACGCCTCCCTCAGTATAGCAAACAATGATTCACAAAGGGAACACAATTGGCTAGAAACAAATTCTCAGGACCATTCTTACCCTTTCCACGTTGGGTACTTCAATATCTTGGCAACGACTCAATTGGCAAAGTAGTATTATTGACAATACTCTTGTACATGGATTCCGACACTCAAGAAGTCACAACCTCTTACGGTCACGTGGCAAAGTTGACTGGATATTCACGTCGCACCGTTATTCGTGCCGTTAATCGTTTGGTTTCTGCCAACGTGTTGGTTCGCAAAGCACGCATGGGAAGCAAGGGTCAGATGAGCAATCGCTACATTGTAAACTTTAACAATCCGTCTACCCTAGTGTCTGTGGAGACACTACCCAGTGTCACGGGTGACACCCCTAGGGATGACTCTCCAGACACTCCCCCCAGTGTCACGGGTGACACCCAATCAAGAATAACTATAAACAAGAATAACCATAACAAGAATCTACTTTTCAAGAAGGGGGAAAAGATGAACGATGTAACAAGTGGTTATCAAATTGATGGGGAGTTGTTGAAGTGAGTGATGGTTGGGGAAAACCGCTTGGCGCTGACGAAGCCAACACCACGACAGCCAAAATGACCACCAAAACCAAGAACACCGTGATGGCCCTTGTTTATCATTTTAACAAATCCATTGAGTATCCAATGAACAGCGAGGTCAATGCTTTGGCGTTGTCAAAGACGTTTAAGACCCTCCGTGATGGTGGAACATCATATGATGAGTTGCACTCCATGGTTGACAGGTTTTTTTACGAGATAAAGAAGAAGCCGTTGCCACATGACGTTCCATTGTGGACTGTTTTTATAAAACGTAAAGACGATTTGGTTTCGTGGGTAACAAAAAACAAATCCGACAACAACGTATCGGAGTGGAAATGAGTGTCTGGTGGTTTTTTGTTGAAAAATTACAGACGTTGTTTCGTGGCTCAGTTGTTGACAATGAACCATTAAAAGAAACAGAAGATACGATTGAGTTGTATCATTGCACAATGTGCGATACATTGTTTGCAGACAAGGACTCGTATTTGATGCATTTTAGAATGGACACCTGCACGGTTCCGCATGCGCTATTCCCAGAAGAACCATTTGAATTTAGGACGGACAATGACTGAATGGAAGGGCGCTCGCTACTGGAAAAACCGACCAGTAGAAGAGCGGTTGAAGAATTCACGCATCCCCAAACGCTTTGAACCAATGACATTGGACAACTACGACAAGTCAGTAGGAGACCACGACGTTCACTACGCCATCACCACGTGGTTGAAGCACATTGATGAACACGTTTCTACAGGGACGGGCTTGTATTTGTTTGGAGGGACTGGCGTCGGCAAGACCCATTTGGCGGTTGGGTTGTTGAAGAAGGCGGTAAGCGAAAACACTTTAAGCGGTTACTTCATTCCAGCCACTACGTACATTGAAATGATGTACGACGAGTTGAACAACGACGGACTATTGCCAGACGAGTACACCAATCCGTACCTTTCTAAATACGTCAGGTCTGTATACGACATTGTGGTTTTGGATGGGTTGGGAGACGAAAACGAAACAGAGTTCACCACTCGCTCTATTTCAAATTTGATTTACCAGCGTGTGAACGCCAACCTACCCACCGTCATTACTAGCCTTTACAATCCAAAGAAACTCACCATGCGCTACGGAGAACGGTTCGTGTCAATACTTCAATCGGCTTGCCGACTTGTTCCCGTAGCGGGAACGGACCAACGCAATGCAGGGAAATGACATTGCGGAATACTCGGTAAGGGGACAGGGCGTAATCTTTGAAGGGGTATTGGCAACCCTTTCCGACAGCCTTACTGCAAAGTTTTACAAACAACGAAACCACTGGGAACGTTATATACAATCCGCTATACCACACGAACTGCCATTAAAGGCAATGATTGACTCAGCCGTTCGTTTAGGAATAGCAACTGATGTTTATACATTTGTTGACCCAGACGCAGTAAACCCAATTGAACAATGGTTGTCACGTAAAGGGGTATCAGTTGCGGTGTTTTATTATTTGAACGTGGAAGAGTTGGCGTATGACCTGAAGTTTCAACGTTCGTTAAAGACAATCTACGTTGCAAACGAAGAACAAGCCTCTATCATTGGACTGCGTTCGCACGTAGTGGACAAGCAGAAAGCGTGGATTGTGTAGTGGCAAGTACTGAACATCTCTTAATCAGCAAGGTAATCCAAGAGAACGAAATCTTGCCAGTCGTAGAGGCTGGTATAAAACCACAACACTTTTCTGCACAGTGGTCGGATATTTGGCAGTGGGTTCTCACCTATTGGCGTGACCACAGCGCAGTCCCGTCAGAGCGAGCGTTCAATCAAGAGTACGCAGGCGTCTTGCTCGTTGATGCATCACGTGAACAGTTCTCCAATCTTATTGAAGAACTCATCACTTCGTACCGACATCAAAAGATGGTTGAGACCCTTTCGTCAGCCGTTCCGTTGCTCAACGAAAACGAAACGCAGGAAGCAATCAACGTCATTGCACAGGGTCTTCAAGTTGCCTCCGCCGACACAGCAAGGTTGAGGGACATCAACTTAATTGAGACGTGGGAACAACGCATTGAGCGCTACTTATTGATGAAGGACACACCCAACGCAATTCGTGGCATCCCCACTGGCTTTGCTGGCCTTGACAGGATTACTTCAGGACTGCGACCACAGCAGTTGATTACGTTGGTTGGTGAAGCAAAGAAAGGCAAGTCGCTGATTACCCTTATCATTTCCAACGCCGTACACAACCACGGCAAAGTTCCTTTGTACATCTCGTTTGAAATGAGCGCAGAGGAACAGTCTGCACGTTACGACGCAATCGTTGCAGGTATCTCACACACCAAGTTGATGCGTGGCGACCTTACCAACACAGAGATTGAACAAATACGAAAAGCCATCTCCATTAGAAAAAACATGCATCCGTTTATCATTTCCGAAGACATCTCGTCGTTGACAACGGTTAGCGCCATTGCTGGCAAGATTCAACAGCACAAACCAGATGTTCTAGTCGTTGACGGTGTTTACTTAATGGACGATGAGCAGGGAGAACCAAAAGGTTCACCACAGGCACTGACGAACATCACACGTTCTTTAAAGAGGTTGGCCCAGCGATATGATATTCCAATCATCGGTACTACACAAGTCCTTAGTTGGAAACTTGGCAACCGTAAGAGCAGGCAAATCACTGCCGACGCCATTGGCTACACATCCTCGTTTGCACAAGACTCGGACTTGGTTATTGGCGTTGAGGCAGACCCCGACATTGATGACCAAGCAATACTGCGTGTTGTTCTTGCACGAACTGCGCCAAAAGGAGAGGTGAGGATTAAATGGGACTGGAACAACATGGACTTCTCAGAAGTGGAGGAAAGCGACCATGATGACAAAGACAACTGGTATTACTAACTTTCGTGACGTCCTTGACGCATTAGGCGTGGACGTTCGGCGTGAGTCTGGTAACGAGATTATTGCCTGTTGTCCAGTCCACGAAAAACGCACTGGCAAACCAGACAACTCCCCATCATGGTCAATGAACGCAAGCACTGGTTTATGGTTGTGTCATTCGTGTGGGGCACGGGGCAACCTTCCCCAATTGATTGCTGAAGTAACAGGGAGTTATGAATCGGTGTCAAGCGTGTACAACTTGTTGCTCAATACGGGTATGGAACAATTGACAAAACCAAAGGTTGTCAAGGACACGACCACAGCAGATTGGAAACTGTACATGTCCTACGACCAGCCACCGCAGGAAGAGTTGTTGAAGCGGCGAATAAAAACTACCGTCGCCAGCAAGTACGGGATTCGTTGGGCCACACATCGCAAAGCGTGGATTATTCCTATCATTTCGCCAAACGGTGATTTGCTGGGTTGGCAGGAGAAATCACCACATGGGGTACTTAATCAACCAACAGGGGTTAGTAAATCAGAAACGTTGTTTGGTATTGATAGGTTTTCTTCACGAGTAGCCATCTTGGTGGAGTCACCATTGGACGTGGTTAGGTTTGCATCGTCGTTTAACGGCGTACAATGTCTTGCGAGTTTTGGGGTACAGGTCAGCAAAAAGCAATTACAATTGTTGGAAGCCTCATGTGATGCTCTCATTGTGGCATTGGATAACGACGAAGCGGGTATAACTGTTGGCAAGAAACTGATGACTGCCCTACCGTCGTTTAGGCACGGGGTAAAATGGATGAAGTATTCTCATACCAAAGCCAAAGATGTTGGAGAGATGGACGATTCAGAACTAGCGGTTGCCGTAAAGCAGGCAACTGCCTTACCATGGTGGATTGATGACGTTTAAAGGAACCCTGTACCCGTTTCAAGAAGAAGCACGGGAAAAGATGACTGACCGTGGTCGCATGCTGCTTGCTGTTGTCATGGGTGGCGGTAAAACCGTGATTACTCTTAACACATTGGAACATCTCTTTCAAACCGACGAAGTTTCTCGTGTCATTGTTGTAGTGCCAGCCGCTCTTAAATACCAATGGTTGCGTGAGATTAGCAAGTTCACTAACTCACGTGCAGTCGTTATTGATGGAAACGCCAGGGCAAGAGAAACATTGTGGCGTTCGTCTCTCCGTGCCAAGTATGTCATTGTAAACCCTGAGACATTGATTAATGATGTCCATTTGTTCAACTCACTTAGGTTTGAAGCAATGGTCATTGATGAAGCCACCATGATTAAGTCTCCTCGTGCCAAACGGTCACGACTCTTAAAGAAACTTGGTAAAAAGTGTCAGTATCGGTTTGCCCTTACTGGACAACCAATTGAGAACAAACCAGAAGAACTGTTTTCCATTATGGAATTTGTGGACGCAAACGTGCTTGGCAAATTTGACGTGTTTGATAAAACGTTTATTGTTCGTGACAAGTTTGGAAGACCAACAAGGTATCGCAACCTCAACTTGCTCAACAAATCAATGGAAAAGGCAATGGTTCGCAAGAGTAGGAAAGACATTGAAGACCAACTGCCCAAAGTCATTTCAACGGTCATTCCCGTTCAATTTGACGACAAGGGAGCACAAGCGTATACAAACATTGCAAATGACCTGCTGGCGCAAATAAAAAACGCCTTAAACATGCACGGCAAAGGGTTTGACCTGTGGGCGCACTATCACGGCAACGCAGCGGCAAATGAAGCACAAGGACAAATAATGTCACGTCTTACCGTGTTACGAATGTTGTGTGACAACCCAATGCTCGTAGACATTTCGGCAACCCAATACACGGACACGAACGCCGATGCAGGTAGTAAATACGCCAAAGAAGTAATGGACATGCAATGGTTGACCAAACCTTTTGCCACCCCAAAGATGGATGCGGTTATTGAATACATTACGGATATTTTAAATGAAGACCCAAATAACAAAGTAGTACTCTTTTCGTTTTTTAAGAGCAACCTAAAATTGTTGGCTGAGCGCACAAAAGACCTGACGTCGTGCGTATTGTTTACTGGCGACATGGATTCATCAGAAAAAGACGCAGCAAAACAAAAGTTCTCTACTGACCCCAAAACCCGTTTGTTCCTGTCGTCAGATGCTGGTGGCTATGGCGTTGACCTGCCACAAGCCAATTATCTTATTTCGTATGACCTTCCGTGGTCAGCAGGAAAATTAGACCAACGAGAGGCTCGCATCATTCGCCTATCTTCACAACACCCCCACGTTACAATAGCCTCCTTCGTTATGAAAGGTAGCATTGAGGAACGTCAGTATGAAATGCTTCAACAAAAACGAGGAATCAACGAAGCGTTCATTGACAAAGGTTACGATACACAAGGTAGATTTGAGTTGACGCTAAGTTCACTAACAGAATTCTTACAACACTCGGAGGTGTGAAATGTCAGAACAGTTTGACGAAACGTACTACACAAAAATGGTGGAAGAGTTTGTCTCGCAAAAGAAACTACTCAGCCAACTTGAGGCGAGGGTAGACAAAATCAAAAAAGAGTTGAGCACCGTTGTAGAACAGCATGGCACTCCCGACGACAGTGGACACATTTGGCTCAACGTCGGTGGACACGAACTCAAGCGTGAGCGTCGTGTAAGCAAGACATTCAACGCCGCCAACGCAGAACAATGGGCGAAAGAAAACGGTTTGTGGGATGACGTCAAAGAAATTGTGGAACGCCTTAGCGAAGACAAACTTCTCGCTGTTGCGTGGAACGACAAGTCCCTGTTGCCAACCATTCAAGGTTTTTACGTAGAGAAAGAAACATGGGCGTTCAAGGCGTGAAAGACCCGTTGGACCTCTTCAACGACCTTCCAGATTTTCCTGGTGGGCGAACTCCCAAAAACAGAAAAAAGGAAGATACCGCAATTGCCGAAGACCGCTTTAATGGCGCTAAGCCAAAACGGTATATCATAAACGGACAGGAAGTGCAGATGTTTACCATTGGTCAACTTGCCGTTGCATTGCGAAAACGACCATCAACGTTACGGGTGTGGGAACATCGGGGTTGGATTCCAAAAGCCAAGTACCGAACACCTAAACCCACCAAGCAACAACTTCCAGAAAAACCTTCAAAAGGTAGGAGACTTTACAGTCTAGAGCAGGTAGAGTTCCTAGTGGAAGCAATAGACCGTTTCAAGATACATGACATTTACAATGCAGATTGGAACGGCTTCAGAAAACACATTAAAGAGCAATGGCCCCAATAAACACACAAAGGAAAAAAGAAAACATGCCAAGGAATTACAACACAGATGAAATGACACCCAACACGGAGAAAGACTCTCCTGTTGCTGTTGCAACTGAACGCAAACTGTTGCGTGGCGGTTGGCAACAAGTTGATGCACTTAAGAGCACCGACTCCAACTACGCACAGCGCCTCAAGGTCAGCGAGGACGTACAAGTCATCAAGTTCATTGAGGACGAGCCGTACGCCGCATGGCATCAACACTGGGTGGAGCGTGACGGACAGAAGTCGTTTGTGTGCATCCGTGAATTGGAAGAGCGTGGTTGCCCAATTTGCGAACTTGGCAATCGTCCTTCACAGCGTGTAGCGTTCAACGTCCTGCTGATGAGCGTTGGTGGACCATCGGTACTGCGTTCGTTGGAAATTGGACCACGTGTAGTTGACCAACTTCGCAACCTGAACAAGGCTCCGCAAACTGGTCCATTGACCAAGCACTACTGGGCAATCAGTCGCACTGGTAAGGGCGCAACAACGTCGTACAACTTGCAGGTCATTCGTGAGCGTGACATTGCTGAAGAGTGGAAGATTGAACCACTGTCCGAAACCGTCCTTGCCAAGCACAAGGAAGAGAAGTACGACTCGTCCATCATCAAGGTTCCGACCTACGCCGAACTTTTGGCAATTGCTTCAGAAGACCTCGGTAAGTAGCCGATGGGGAGTTCAATTCCTCCCGTCGTAAGCACTCTCCAAGAACTGGACGAGTTAATTGAAGTCGTTCGTGGGGTCGGGGCTTTTGCCTTTGACGTGGAAACGCAAACCACGTTGGAGCATCACCCCGACCTTATGGAACATTTGGAAAAAGATTTCCAAGCACACATCAAAGGTTTGAAGAACAAAAACCCCGACATTCTTCAACGGGCACACGACAACCTTACCGACCAGTACCTGAAAGACGTTGCCGTTAACCCATTACGTAACGAAGTGTTTTGGATAGGTATTGCCACCAGCGGAAGGTCGTGGGCAATTCCAATGGGGCACAGGATTGGAATGATTGTAGAAAAAGAAGAGGTAGGAGACGGGAGCACAGTTCCTCCTACAGGCTTTCGCAAGGTGTTGAAAAACGGTCAAGAGTCAATGGCTAAGGCTCGTTATGTAAAACCTGCTGTGTACGGAGAGCCTCCCAAACAGTTGTCACGAAGCGACGTGTTTGAACGACTTCGCCCTCTTTTCTTTAGCGACCTTGTAAAGGTTGGACACAACGTCAAGTTTGACGCTCGGTCAATTTCAAAGTACTACGGTGAGATACCACCAGGACCCTACGTTGACACAATGGTTACTCAACACATTGTTAACGAAAGTCTTTCTAACTATGCATTAGAAACTTTGATTGAAACAAACTACGGTGGTCACAAAGCGTATGAAAACGGAGGCAAGTTAGGTAATACCGTATCAACAACTCCCTTTGATGCCACCGCCCTTTACGTACACAGGGACGCACGTTGGACATGGCTTTTGTACAAACGATTGATTCAAAAGGTTCGTGCTCACGCCGACCTTACCAAAGCATTGGAACTTGACAACAACGTGTTGGAAGTTTTGATGCACGTTGAAAACGAGGGTATTCCCGTAGACGCCACCAACCTAACGGCACTCGGCATTGAGTTGGACAAGGAGATGCAGGACACTCTTAATTCCATTCTTTCATATGCTCCAGTTGGTTTTAACCCCGACTCCAACAAACATAAACAGACGTTCTTGTTTTCTAAGAAGTCCGAAGGCGGTCTTGGACTAAAACCATACAAGATGACGGGAAAGGGAGCGCCATCAGTTGACGAAGAGTCGTTGAAGAGTTTACAAAACAAACATCCCGTTGTTCCCATGTTGTTGTCTTGGGCGGAATTACAAAAACTTAAGAGCACCTATGTAGACGGTTTGTTGCCTAAGTTGTACAAAAGCCGCCTTCACCCATCTTTTCATTTACACAGGACAGCCACTGGTCGTCTTTCGTCATCAGACCCCAACCTTCAAAACATTCCACGAACATCAAACATTCGTAAGTTGTTTGTCGCCAACGAAACCAACACGTTGCTGGTTGCCGACTATGACCAAATTGAATTACGTATCATGGCAATGTTTAGTCAAGACAGTCGGTTGCTTCACACGTTTGCCAACGAGGAGGACATTCACACGGCAACGGCGTCTGCTGTGTTTAAGAAAAAGCCAGGTGATGTTACTTCGGAAGAACGACAAATTGGAAAAGGTGTTAACTTCTTAACCGCATACGGTGGCGGGTCAATAAAACTTGCCCGTGTCACAGGCATTTCGGAAAAAGACGCACAAGAAATTCTTAGCAATTATTACAAGACGTTTTCAGAACTTACGGAGTGGAAACGATTTCTCGTAGAAAAAGCCCGTAAGGATGGGTATATCAGTACGTTGTATGGTAGGCGTCGTCGTCTTCCCGACCTTCGTTCACCGAACAGTGAATTGCGCTCACGGGCAGAGCGTCAGGCAGTGAACGCCATTGTGCAAGGAACAGCCGCTGACCTTTGTAAACAGGCAATGGTCAATGTTTATCACGCCATGAGGAATACGAGTGTAAAATTGGTAGTACAAGTACACGATGAACTTGTGGCTACTGTAGAACAAGATGAGACATCAACAATAATTAAACCGTTTCTAAAAGCAATGGGAGACGGTAGCGTTTTAGACAAGGTTCCCATCAAAGTTTCGTATCAATTCGCAAAGAGTTGGGCGGAGGCAAAGGAATAAATATGGAAAGCACCGTTGCAGATAAAAGATTATTTTATCTAATGTTGTCAATTGCCCAAGGCCAAGACTTTGCCAACTTCATGGGGTTTTCAACACCATCAAAGGACGTTGCCGATGCCGAAACGTTTGACATTGCCAGCAGGTGGGCGTTGTTTGTTAGTCAAGGTATTGCTGATAACACGCAGGAGTCTGCGGAATGGATGCTTGATTTATTGGAAAAAAGCGATAAACTAGGTACTCCAAAAGAAGAATTGGTTCCCGTTCTTGTCGCCTATGGCATGTCGCTAATCAATAGACTTTTGGAAAGCGGAAACATATCTATTGTAATTGACGAGGAAACTTTGGAAGAGTGGACTAAAAGCGATGAGTGATTGGTGGGCTAAGAAATTAAAGGGTGAGAAACCCGCTCCACAACCGACATACCCAAACCCAGCGGCATATAGCAATAGACCGCTTTTGTCGCAACAACCAGCACCACAGGCTCCTGTTGAGAACGTTGCGCCAGATGCACAGATTGGAATGGGGACTGCAATACGTCTTTGGAAAGGCGGGGAAGCCATGAGGCGTGACGGACATTTGACTTGCCCAAGTTGCGGTAGTAGGAATGTATTTAGCCGCACTGGTAAGGGTGCAAATAGTATGATTCACGGAGCAGCACCCGCACCACATTGTTTTGATTGTGGTTGGAACGGGTTGTATGACCAAGCATCGCAGGTAAACTGGGTTGCATAAGGAGCACAACATGAGAGACTACGAATCATTGGAATCAATCGTTGCCGCCGTTTCTAAGAAGTATGGAGATGACGTATTAATTAAAGGTTCTGAAATCAAAGAAGACGTACCACGTATCACTACGGGCATCCTTGCCTTTGACCTGATGCTTGGCGGTGGCTGGCCCTTGAACCAGTGGTCGGAAATCATCGGAGAAGAGTCGTCGGGCAAAACTGCATTGGCGTACAAAACCATCGCTGCCAATCAAAAAATCAATCCTGACTTTACCGCACTGTGGATTGCCGCAGAGACATACGTTCCTCAATACGCACGAGCCATTGGTGTAGACACTAACCGATTGTGGGTAGTGGAGACCAACGTGATGGAACAGGTATACGACCTCATCATTAAGGCTCTTGATAACCGTGCAGTTGACATGATTGTCATTGACTCACTGCCCTCATTGGTTCCTGGAGACGAGGCTGAAAAGATGATGGAAGATTTCACCGTTGGCTTGGGCGCTCGTTTGACGGGAAAGTTCTTTCGTAAGTCGTCAAAAGCACAGCGCCGTTCTCTCATCAATGAAGACAGGGCTTGCACTGGTCTTGTCATCAACCAATGGCGTGAAAAGATTGGCGTCATGTGGGGAGACAACCGCACCACTCCAGGCGGCAAAGCAAAGAACTTTCACTATTTCAGTCGTGTTGAAGTCAAGCGTGATGAATGGCTTAAGGAGAAAGACGAAGCCATTGGACAAACCATCAAGGCTCGCACCATTAAGAACAAGACGTACCGTCCACAACAAACCGCAGTAGTTGACTTCTATTTCACCAGTACGGGAGGATTCCGTTTGGGAGAGTTTGACACCGTTAAAGACGTGGTGAATATTGGTATTGCCGTGGGTCTCATCACACGCTCTGGTCCCTACTACTCGTTTGGCGAACAGAAATGGCAAGGCAAGGACGCACTGACAGCGGCAATTCGTGAAGACGTTGAACTGCAACGTGAACTTAAGAAGCAAGCATTTGGTTACTTTAATCTGACAGTACCCGCCTAATGTTGTTTGGAAGCGACGGGGAACGAAAGCGACGACTTAAAAAGTCACGTAAGCAGGAAAAACAAACTGCTGACCGCTACAAAGGAAGCAGGAACGCAGGCTCTGGTGCTGGTTGGCTACGAAAGAACGACGTTAGAACTAATAACCTTTTAATTGAGAACAAGTTTACGGACAACGTAAAACAGTATTCCATCAAGGTAAAAGACATGAACGAACTACGTAAACAGGCGTTGATGGAAGACCGCATACCAGTGATGCAAGTTGAGATAGGCGGAGTACGCTTTATCACAATGTACGAAGACGATTTTATGGAATACTTCAATGGTTGAATTGAGCAAGGCTGACCTAGACAGCATCAAAACTGGTCTCAGGGTAAAAGGTCGTCTTATTCCCGTTGTGTCGGCACAAGCGGCAGTAGAGAACAATCAACACACTGACAAACGAGATACTAAGTACTTGCATCCAAGTGAGATTTGTAAACGTGATTGGTGTCCACGTGCCTCCATGTACAAGATACATGGCATTGAAGAAGAAAAAGAAAAACAATACGGATTTACCACGCTAAACATTTTTGCTACTGGTCACATGATTCACAGCAAGTGGCAGGGATGGCTTGAGCGTTCTGGCATAATGAAGCAAAGCGAGTTGCCAATCTTTGACGAAGCGCACCACATCATGGGAACCGCAGACGGATTGATTGAGGATGCAAACGGTCAAGCAATCCTTGAAATCAAAAGCGTAGGAACGGGAACCGTACGCTATGAAAACGTTGATTTGTACAAACAATATGAATCAAAAGAGATAACAGACATAGAGTTATTTAAAAGAATTCGCCAACCATTCATCACACACCTTCGCCAAATAAACCTGTACATGCATGTGACTGGTGTTCACCAAGGCATCATCTTGTACGAATGGAAGGCAACACAAGACTGCAAGGAGTTTGAGGTCAAGTACCAACCTGCCCTCATTCAACACATCCTTGCGGCAGCAGCACTGGTCAAACAACACCTAGCAGACGGTACGTTGATTGACCGACCTGAGTGGGCGGAAAAAGACCACAGAACCTGTAAACAATGTCCGTACAAGGACGTATGCTGGAGGAACGATGTTCACGGAACTAACGCAAGAAACAAACCAAGCAATGAAGAACTTCCTGGAGAAGTTCAATCTTCCTGATAGGCCGATTGGCGCTGTGCCCGACATTCCCAAGAACCTTGACGAGTTGTCGGACTCAGACCTGATGAACAAGTACTCAGAGTTCATGGCGTGGTTGTCGTATTCAAAGACCGAACTTGTCGTGGCAGAGATTGACGAAGAACGTTGTGCCAACAACCTGCGGCTTATGGAAGCACAAACCTTGATTGGTCAATGGAGCGGAGAAAAGGGAGACACGGTTACTCTTGCTAAAGCACGTCGTGATACCGATACACAAGTCTTGGAAATGCAGGACAAGCACCTTGGTGCAAGGGCGTATCGCAAACTGGTAGAATCAGTGTTTGAACGATGTGAACGTGGCACTCAAATCCTGTCAAGGGAACTGAGTCGTCGTATTAGCACAGCACCCCAAGACCGACGATTGCACCGATACCAGCCATGATTAAAGTAAAGTGTTTAAAGTGCGGCACAATAGTGGAACATAACCCTCGCCAAATCTCTGGGTGTGGGTGTGACCCTGATGCTCCAACATGGGTGTACATTGAAACAGACGGACGCATTAGAGGCTTCAGTCAAGCAGAATGGGAAGTGTTGGACAATGGAGTTTGAACAACAGGTACTAAATCATTTGCTCAAGGCAAACAAGGAAGGAATGACGTGGAAAGAACTTCAACCAATAGTGCAAAAACACCATGGTCATATTTCTGGAACCTTGAGCGGTCTTCATGACAACGGAAAAGTATTTAGGTTGACCACTAAAAGAAAAAACTGCCAAGTGTACGTTCATTGGAGATACCGTTCCGAATTTCCTGAAAAACTTCGTATTGATAAAGTAAGAAAGACAAAGGCGTATCAAGTTTTGTTTGACATCGTACAGGCGTACGATGCTGGTAAGGACCTATCTCCGTACATCATAAAAGCAAAAGAGGTCTTGTAATGGGTAACAAGCACAAAGCCAAAGGCACGGCATTTGAGACGTTGGTAAAGGAGTACCTCATCTCTAAAGGCTTCTCAGACGCACGGAGAGCCGTTCTCGCAGGCGAAAACGACACGGGTGATATCCATGGCATACAGCAGCGTACAACGCTTCGTAATGCGTGTTTACAATGTAAGAATCAGAAGAAGTGGGATTTGAGTGGATGGCTCACCGCCACCGTTGAGCAAGCCAAACGATTAAAGGACGCACTACCTGTGTTAATCGTAAAACGTCCAGGCAAGGGTGAAAAGGCAGTAGGTGACTCTTACGTTGTGATGAGGTTGGATGATTTGGTAGAACTACTACAAGACGCACAATACAAGTAACCTGTATAGGTCACAACTTGACCTATTAGGAGTATTATGTCTCAAGAACTAAACGCACACGTAGATGAATTTCTTAAAGTGTCGGGCAGCAGCAACCCTCAAGCGGTTGGCTCCATCCTTGCTCGTTCTGTTGTTGCTGGTCAGTATCCAAAAGTTAGAGCAATCGGCGCAAGCGCTGTGAACCAAGCAGTCAAGGCATGTGCCATCGCACGTGGCTTCGTTGCCCCACGTGGTATTGATTTACTGTACATCATTGGCTTTGATGATATTATTGGAGAGAACGGAGAAAGTATTTCTGCTATCTCCATCAAACCAGTAGTGAGGTAACAATGGCAACGCAAGACAGGGCTGGAAACGCATATGGTTCTCCTGCCAAAGCAAAAACCAACGCAGAACGTGCTGGATATTCTATGTCTAACGATGGCCTTCGTAGCCAAGCACTTCAAAGGGAGTCGGCAAAGTTTAAACAATCATCCCTTCAAAACCGACTAAGTAAAGACAGCGGTGGTGATTTTACACCGCTTGGAGAAGTTTCTAAAAGTGATGTGAAGTATGGCACTACAAAACGACAGGAAATGGAAGGCGAATTTAGAACTGCCCGACGAGAAGAAAAGGCAGCAAGCCGAAGATTCAATGACATTGCCAAAAACACACAAAAATCAATGGGAGTAATCCCACTAGGAAAAGGTTATTAACAATGACATCTGACCATCGTGGAAACCCAACGGGAACTAACAGTGTGGCAAAAACACATGCAGAGCGTGCGGGTCGTGTGCCCTCACAACAAGAACTTGACCAACACACCATTGCACATGCCGATGGTTTTGTAGGACCCCGTGTCAGCGAATCATGGGGAAGTAATCCAATGCAGCGTGGAATTGTAACGTATACGACAAAATCTGGTTGGGGCAGCGATGGTCATGAAACACGTATGCAACAAGACCCAGCAATAGATTACATGCCAGAAGCAACACAAAGTAGGGCTGGAAGCAGGGGAACTGCTGCACGTATGGCGCACCTTGACAACGTTGGTGTTGGTATCAAACGAAATGCTACACGAATGTACCAACATAAAGGGACTGGAAGTATCATTGAAAGTAGAGACAGTTATGGTGGTGGAACGCAGACAAATGAATTTGGAACCACTGCCTCTGGAAAATCATTGAATGTTAATGAAGACAGTTCACTCAGCGGTGTTTCTCATCAAAGAGGTGCTCCTAGCGACCCACAAAATAAACCTGACGATTGGACCGATATTAGCGACACGGTTCGTGGAACGAGCACATACAAGGAAAACAGGGTAAACTGACGATGGCATCTATGTCCGAAGGACGACGCAAACCATCGTCCCGTAACAAAACTCGCTATTATAGGAAACGAGGAGAAGTCCGTCCCGTTTCACCGTTTGGTGGCGGTGCTGGTGGAATAATGATGAGTCAGGGTCTAACGCAGGGACGTTGACATGGCACGAGGAAAAGACGAAGCCAACAATCCAAGACGAAGACCAATCATAAAAATGTATCCAGAGGCAGTAGAACAAGCAAAAGATGCGTACGCCTACAAGCATCCTTTTGAAAATTCTGAAACAGAAGAACGTGCAATGCGGCAATTAAAAAAGAAGGAAGATTTAGGTAACTAATGGCTAAACAATCATTTACTTCTTGGAACAGCCCGTCTGAACCACCTGGTGTAGGCACAGCAGTAACGTTTGGACCCGCACCAGTTTTCCGTAATGCCAAAGACCAAGCACTGGCTGGCTTCCGAAGCAATCCAGAAGCACAGTATCCAGATGGATACCTTGGCACTATGTCGTCTAACCGACGTCAGGACAAGGTGCTTGGCACTCTAAGCCGAATGAACGCTCGTCAATATTCACGTGGTGTCCATAAAGGTGAGCGAATAAATCCTGGAGACTATATTTGGCCCGATGAGTTCAACAAATGGACCGCATTGGAACAACAACAGAGGGGTTTGCGATTTGCCCCTCCTGGCGCTGACCCAGTGCGACTGATGCGTGATGGTAATTACGTACCACGTGGACTACCTAGAAACAACGAGAATCAACAAGAGCAAATTAATCCAGAACGTCGGGCACGCTTAAAAGTTCTTGCTCCCGCTTGGCGTTGATTGTGGGATAATAAAACATGCCTAAAAAAACAAAACGACCAGACGCATCTGGTGTTGCTGGTTTTTGGGACTTAGCCAGAACCAAATCTGTTGCTCGTGAGAGCATTATGCAACACATCATGGATTTTGATGAAGGAAACGTAACAGAAGAAAACGTACACGATATTGCACAAGTAATTCGTGAAACTGGATTACATCGCTCTGCTGGTCGTTATGGTCGTTTCCTTGATTGGTACGACAACGAGTATCAGGGCGGTGAGAATGCCTAAAGGTGTTGATTCAGCAAACGACCCACGTCGTCGTCCAAAAATTGTGGACTTAGACCATTTTCGCCAGACACGTGAAATCAAGGACGTCAATGAGGTAAATGAGATGCGTCGTGCCGAAAATATCGCACGTCGTGAAGCACGTTCATCACATCCCACCAATCCGTCACGTCCCGTTTACGATTATGTAGAGGAAGAAAAGAAGGCAGCCGAACGTGAAAACCGTGTGTCAGAAGACACCGACCCTACTCCATACCAAGGGATTCCTCGCCCTGAAGCCGCCAAGGACTATCCAGAAGAGGCTGACTTCATTGACCGCAATCCAGCCAACAAGACCATCCTTGAAAAGATGTACGACAAATTTGAACAACATATCAATGATTTGAAAGACAAAGAATGACCGTACCACCTCCTCCTAGAAGCCCACGAGAAACGCCAGCAGACCGTCGTCGTCGTATTGCTTCTGACAGAGCACGCCTACTTTCTGGAACACGTCGTGCGGAAGCATCTATTAATGAAGCACTGCTGAACTACGGAGAAGGTGAGCAGGACGAAAATCGCCGTCGTGCAAACGAAGAAATTGAACGAGTGTTCCCAGGAGTGACAGAAGACGAACAAAACCCCACTGGCATGTACATGCCCGACCCAAAGTACTTTGCGCCACATGAGCCGATAGAAGTTCAATCAAATTATTCAGACACTCATCAACCAATGCGACGAAGGCTGCATCAAGACGTAGCACAAGCAACGGACGCTACAACAAATGACCCTACGCTTGGCGGAGAAGTTCCCCGATGGACTGAACAAGAAGAAACCGAATATGAAACACGCAGGAGAAACGCTAGACAAATCTCAAATCTTGGACTACAAGGCACTGGTGAGTGGGCTAGGTCGCTGTCACCAGAAGAGCGTGCATATTGGTCAGGCTATGATAACGAAGTAGACCAAGAAGCCTGGGTACGGGGAGATATAAGGCCACCTTACGACGAACAAATTTACAATGTTCCCACTACATTTCAAGTTATCGGACTCAGACCTGAGAGAACTAACCTATTTCAAGGAGGCACTGTTCCCAACATTGAGGCAGGTCAATCAGCACCGTACGATATAGACGAAAGAAACGTGAAAGAATGGGCACAAAACCACAGTAGAGAAGTTAGTAAAACAGGCATAGAAAATACTGAATGGAAACAACGTTTTGATGACTTAAAAAACGACATTGAAAATACCATTGTCCCCATTAACCCTGCATTGCGTATTGGACACGAACGGGACTACGCCATTAGACAAATTGGCAACAGAAAAGCAAACCATCTAAACATTTTAAATAGAACTTGGAACCAACACTCACTGGCAAGTTTGGAAGACACAAATGATGATTCATCTTCTCGCACAAGACGTAGAACTGGACGACAGGGACAGCGACCACGACGTAGCAATATTGAAGGAGTCGCTAGGTCATTCGTTATTGAAAGTAATGATACTAGAGGGGCCACCACAGGAAGAGGAAACTTTACACATTATGGTGATGCGAGCGCAGTTGGCAGTTATGGTCGGCTAGACGATACTCGTTTGAGTCTGCGCCAGATTCCAGACTCTAACGACAGAAACGTTGTCTATTCGTACAGTACTCCAATTGCATGGAGAAACCAGAATGGAACCGTAATTGTGCCGACTCAAAAGTACAGCAACACAACTGCCAGACATCAAAGGGCAATCCACAATGCGCTGACGGATAATGGTTATCACTCTCCCCAACAAATTGCAAACAACATGATGATGGCTGCTTATCAACGAGACCGCCACAAGCAAACCGCTGGCAGTCCCGTTGGATTTAAACACTATCTTATAGACCATGGTGCTGACGAGTATATTGCTAATAGAGAAGTGGCTACAAACGCAGCCCGTGAAATAGCCGATACTCACTACGAAACAGTTAGGGCAAAGCAACGTGGAAACGCAGTAGCATCGGGTAGGCGTCCTCGTAACAGTCGTAAGCCGTTTACACGCAAACAACAATTGCGATTAGAAGATGCTGGTCAATTGAGACTGCCGTTTGAAGGTATAATGCCAGACGCAGACCGTGTGTGGAGATATGACGACGCAAGTGGACTTGGCACATATGAGCGTGAAGAAACATACGCCCAACGAAACGCTAAAATCATGCAGTACCCCATAACGTTGGGATACTCTCCCCAAGTAAGACCGAATGTTGATGACTGACAATGGCTAAACCATGGGCTTCCCGACAGGAGATGCTGGTGGACCTCGCCCTAGAATCGGCTATTTCAGACCCTGATACCATCCGCCAGATTCGCCCCGTAGTTCCGCAACAACTTATGCCAGAGCGCTTTGGGTTTGCCAAACGAGAATCGGGTATAATGGACGTGTTATCATTACAACGTTATACACCGACGTATCGTTCCTGGGTATCAGGTGCACCCGTCATGTTCCGTAACGGTTTGGTTGACGACACGTTCCAAGGTTCTAGTAGATATTCAATGCAAAGTTTGTGGGTCTAAATGCCAGTTAATCCATTTCAACAATACCAAGAGGCTGGTTTCGCTGGAGTTAATTTGCAGGCCACAAGGACAGGAACGTATGACCAAGCCCGAACTCGTCAAATGGGAGCAGCCAGTTTAGGACAGGGACACCGTTCACAAGCAAACAATCAGGGAGTAACATATGGAGAATTAAGGCCAACACCTAAAGCAAGTGGTAAATTAGTAGAAGGAAACGCAGATATGAAACGCTCATCATATGAACAAACACGCCCAGAACAACCAAAGCGTGAAGGTCGTCGTAGTGCATTTGGTGGCATTGGCGATGGTGGTGGCGCAAAGGCTGGAGTAGGTGGAACCGCAGTCCATGGAGACATTATTATCAATACTGGGCAAGGAGCCGCTGGTGTTGGAAAAGGTATAGACCAAAGTGGGAACACTGGTCAACTTGGAGGACAAGGCAATAAGATTTCAGACAGTCAGACTGGCGGTACACTTGACCAGTCAGAGACTTATGCTCCTACGTTTGCAGGAAGTTCTTCTGGTGCTGGTGGCGATGGTGGTTCGGGTGGATACGGAAAAGGCGGTGCTGGCGGCGCAAAGGCTGGTGCTGGCGGCGGCGGAGCAGGACTTGGCGGTGCTGGTCGTGGCGGTGCAGGCGGTGCTGGTGGACGAAGTGGTAACGTTGGGGACTCAATGGCTGACTTTAGCGGTGTAAAGTTTGGTAACAAAACGGCTTTTGGTCGTAACAGAACGGCACGAGACACAACAACCGTTACCAGCGATAGCAGCACTAAAAAAACAACTACTGATGCTCGCAAAATGCCTCCCGCAAAGGAAGGACCTGCGAGTAAGAAGTCCGACCCTAAAAAGCCCGCAGAGGCGACTGAGGCTCCTGCTGAAAAGACTCCTGCTGAAAAGACTCCTGCTGCAAAGAAGACAACTAAAGAAACGAAGGCCACTGAAACAAAAGTAGCGGAGACCAAGAAACGCAGTGATATCAAAGACAAGGCAAGGGAAGACCTTGCAGAAGCCACCACGACACCTCCCGCACCAGCAGCCAAGAAGACAGACAAAGGCAAGGGCAAAGGCAAGGGCAGTAAAAAGAAGACCGCAGGCAAAGTGACTAAGGAAGAGGAGTAAATATGGCTGTCAATGAATCACGTTCAATGAACCGAGACCTCATCATGGGGGCAACCGATGGTAAGTTCAAGACCATCGTTCCTGACCGTGGCGGAGAGGTTGAAATGACCAGCGCTACCATGCGTGGTCATGAGTTGCAAATGCAGTACAACGTCGTGGAGCGTTCAGAACTAGCCGATTTGCCCACCGCCGATTACGGGCGACGACGAGAGACAGGTCACTATTAATATGCCGTTGAGCCACCGTGGAGAACCGATTTCTGGCAACCGTTCTGATACCCGTCGTTTGCTGAAAGAAGCAATTGACAATATCCGCACGTTTACGGGTTTGGGTTCGGTGGCAGGTGTAGGCTATGGACAGAATCGCAAACGCAAGAACCTTCCCCCATTCAATTAAGGAACAAACATGGCACGAGGAAACGACGAATCACGCAATCCAAACCGCCGTCCAAAAAGAAGCACCGAGTGGCACAACATGGGAATGGTTGACCGTCGCCAAGGTTACATTAATGAATTAGTACAACAAAACAAAGACGATTATGCCTCAGAATCTTATAACTACAACGAATATCCCGAAGAATTTGAAGGCCGCTCGTTTCCAACTGAAGCCGAATACCTTGCTGCACATAATCCAGAAACATATGAAGATTATAAAAGACGTCTCCCTACGGACAGGGCGCAAACATTTGGTCGTCCCTATCAAACCCCTTCTGGAAACTACGGTTTTGAGTGGGAGCACAGGCAACATCCAGACGACATTGGGGATGCCTCCCCTGAGCCTTTTTCAAACAAAGAAAGTCTGGAACAATATAAAACTGCTATGTATAATATGGACTCTGTTGGAGACGCTGCTGATTCGTACTACAGGTCAGAACGTCAGGCACGAGCCGAGGAACATTACGGAGACGATTACAACGCTTATAGGGCATGGCAAGCAGGAGAAATTCCAGAAGAAACTGACGAGCCAGCGCCTTACAAAGCCCCTGAAGGATGGGTTGCGTGGTATCAATCTCATCCAAGCAAGCCGCCACGTGCCATTTCCAATGTTGAAGGCACTCGTCACCGCCTGACTCAAGAATTCAAGACTCCTTCTGCCGCCCGTCGTGCTGGTAGAGCCTTATTGAATGAGAAACTCTTTGGGTCTCAATCAGGCCGCCTTGACCAAGCACTTCCATACAGTCTCACGGGCATGCAGTACTTGTAACAACAATGGCACGAGGAAAAGACGAATCCAATAACCCTAGGCGACGTCCTCAACGTCCCCAAACGGATGAAGAGAAAATGGCTATTGTTAAGCAGGTGTTTCCTAATGCTCAGGAAGTAAACGTCAACGAAAATGAAGAAATGGACATGGACGACGACGATTACGACTATATTGACGAATGGAACGACGAAAACCCAAACGATACGTTTGACGAAATTCCAAAATACTGATAACCATGACACGTGGCAAAGATGAATCTAATAATCCCAAGAGGCGTCCTAAAAAGCGTTGGGACCCGTTTCTACAAGCGTGGACATCACCACCTGAAGGGTATGACTATGCTTTTGACGAAAACGGCGTACCAAAAGACTATAAAAGTTCTGAAGGAACCTATGATGACATGCCAGACACTTGGGACCCCGATGGTGAGGACGGTCCAAAAGGTTATGAAAAAGATTAAAAGACTTCTACAATTAAAAGACCCCTACAAATAGGAGATAACAATGGCTAAAAAGAAACAAGTATGGGATAAAAAGAATCCCAAGAAAAAGTCAGAGAAACTTGACCCGTCTGAAAAGGCTGAGGCAAAGGCTCGTGCTAAAAAAGCAGGACGCCCTTATCCCAACCTCGTAGACAACATGGCAGTAGCAAAGAAGAAAAAGTAATGGCTAAACAAGGTCCTTGCTGGGATGGCTACGTGCAAAAAGGAATGAAGAAGAAGAACGGTAAATTAGTTCCTAACTGCGTTCCCGCAGAAAAATCAAAGAAAACCAAGAAAGCCAAGAAAAATGGCTAAATCAGCAGCGTGGCAACGCAAAGAGGGCAAGAACCCCGAAGGTGGTTTAAACGCCAAAGGTCGTGCGTCTGCCAAGAAGGAAGGGCATAACCTCAAGCCGCCCGTGTCCAAGGAACAGGCTAAGAAGTCTCCCAAATCGGCTGCCCGTCGCAAGTCATTTTGTGCGAGAATGGAAGGTATGAAGAAGAAGAACACTTCTGCCAAGACAGCCCGTGACCCAGACAGCCGCATCAACAAGTCGTTGCGTAAATGGGATTGTTAAATGAGCGATTGGGACGACGGTGTTCCAACCGAACAGCCACTAACACGTGGTCAACGGTTTCGTGACTCCATAGCAAGGGCTGTCATCCGACCAGGGTCGGCAGCAACTGGAGAGCAGATACTTCGTTTTCAAGAAGACCAAGGAGACTCATATGACAAAGTTGGGTTTAGCAAAGCGTTAGATAGAGACTCTCGTTCTCTTAAAAATCAAAAAGCATGGTTAGACGAAACCATGCAACTAATAAAAAAGTATAACGATATTGCTGATTTTGCTAAAGAAAAAGAAGATAGAGGACCTCTTGACAGAGACCCTGATTCATTTGAACGAAAAGAAGAAATAAAATTAAATAAATCTAAAAGAAAATCGTCTTTTTGGTGGGACAATCCAGACGTTGCTGATTCTGCGACCAAATCACAAATGTTTAGAAAAATGGCTGAAGATAAAGAAACACAAATGCTTTCGGGAGAAGTTCCTTCTTATGGTTATCCACGTGTAACCGATAAACACATTACACTTGCCGCTTTGCTTGGAACGTCCACTGTTGATAGAGTGCTTGAAGAACGTAAACAGTATTCAAGCGTAGACAAAGATGTTAAAAATAAAAAAAGCAATGTTTATTATGACGACGGAACTGGTTACAGTGGCGAATTTACGACAAATACTGCCGCTATCGGCAAGGCTTTACACAAACGTAAAACCAGGAACTTGTCACGTTCCGAAAGGTTGAAAGAGCGCATTGCTCCCTACCGTGTTGGTGTTTACGAAGAACGTGATTCGTACGGAGGCAGGGAAGAAGGTGGTTGGTGGTATAACGAGGGGGACTTGGTGCATGAAAGCCGACCTTTTATGACCAAGCGTGGTGCTTTTAAAGAAGAAAAACGTCTTGAACAACAGTATCCAAGGAGACGTCGTAGTTTGTTAAATGCTCGTGCCAGCGATGTCATGGAAGCAGATAAAGACCAGGGAGTGTTTGAACCGTTGCCATACACCGATAATTCCGCAGCAGCCTTTGGGATGCCCTCAACGTTTATACAAACCCCAGAAGACGAAGACTATGACTACAGCCATTTTGGACAACCATCTAACGACTACAGAGTGTACGTAACACGGGGTAAGCCAAGCGAAATGTATCCAGAACAAAAACCGTATTATTCATGAACCCCGAACAACCATTTACCAGAGACGACTCCGCTTATCCAGGGATGATTGGACTTATAGCCGCAGTCACCGCAACCGATTGTAAATGCTCACGTTGTGAACGCTTACGAAGTTATTTGCCACCAGACATCAACCACATGGCACAAACAGAGTCTTTTAAAACACAAACTAAACAAATGTACGAAGACGAGGCTGCTGTGCCAAGGTTGTCTACGACTGGCAGAAAGATTTACGCCAAACCAGAACCGACTCCAGAACAACGTGAGCGTAAACGTGAAACTGACAGAGCACGGTATCACAGACGAACTCCAGAACAACGTGAACAACGTAATGCAAATCAAAGAGCACGTGCTGCAAAACTTCGTGCTGCAAAACTTCGTGAAGAACAACAATCCAACGAATAGTTGGTGTAGACTATAATGTAACTATGTCACATGGGCAAAACGAACAACATAACAGTCACCGTCGCCCCCAAAGACCACGTGTTGGAGCCGTGTACGAATGGTATCCAGAAGGCTTGGACAAGGAAAAGTCCAAATTAAACATTGAACCAGGTTCTTTAGTGAGAGTTGCTAAAGGTTCTCAATTT
>Ga0194133_10002431_pt1 | contig 28769 bp, 23 predicted proteins | sample TA2KigOf40mmetaG_FD_155448 | JGI IMG/M metagenome (GOLD analysis project Ga0194133, IMG submission 155448) | Freshwater microbial communities from Lake Tanganyika, Tanzania - TA2015055 Kigoma Offshore 40m | ecosystem: Environmental > Aquatic > Freshwater > Lake | place: Tanzania: Lake... | reverse complement strand
GACCTCCTGCATCAGTAGTTTTGATGCGGACAGTATAAGAACTCTTGGTCTCGAAATCAAAGCTTTCTGCAGCCTTTAATTGATTACCGGCGATTGTAAATTTAGCATTATCCGTACTTCCGTTACCGCTTACTAAAGAATAGGTATGGGTATCGCCGGCATCGACATCAGTACTGGTTAAGGTACCTATCACAGCGCCGACAGCATTATTTTCGTTAATCGAAGTACTGCTTGAGGCCAAATTCGTAGGCGCATCGTTTGCGCCAAGTACAGTAATCTCTATCGCCTTCTCAAAGCTTAGACCTCCTGCATCAGTAGTTTTGATGCGGACAGTATAAGAACTCTTGGTCTCGAAATCAAAGCTTTCTGCAGCCTTTAATTGATTACCGGCGATTGTAAATTTAGCATTATCCGTACTTCCGTTACCACTCACCAGAGTATAGGTATGGGTATCACCCGTATCCTCATCAGTGGTAGTTAAGGTACCGACCACCTTTCCGATAGCCTCGTTTTCAGCAATTGTCGCCGGACTTAAACCGACACCGGTTGGTGCTGTATTGAATATTAGAGTGATCTCAGCTGTAGTACTTCCGACTGTATTGGTAGCAGTGATGGTGTACGTAATCGAGCCACTTAAGGTTTGTGTGGAAGTACCACTAATTTTACCATTACTAGCATTCAGTGTAATGCCTGAAGGTAAAGCCGGACTGATAGTATACGAAGCAACCGCGCCTCCACTTGAACTTGGAACCATCTCCGTAATTGCTGTTCCGGAACGTACGGTCTGACTGGAAGGAGTATAGCTTAGGGAAGACGGTGCTACAGCATTGGTTACACCCAAAACAAACGTAGTTGTTGATGAACAACCGGCTGCAGTGCTCGCAGTTACCGTATAGGTTGTGGCCTGACTGACAGCTGTCGGTGTACCACTGATTCTTCCGTTATTAGAAAAACTCAACCCCTGCGGTAAACTCGGTGAAATGGTATAAGAAGCTACTTCAGTTCCAGTAGAACTAGGAATAACAGTAGTGATGGCTTCATTTCTCAAAAAGCTCATCGGTGTGGTGTATGAAACCACAGCTGCAGGTGCCTGATTGACCGTTACTGCTACCGCCTCTGAAAGGCTAGTAACCGAGGATTTTACAGCCTCTACAGTGTAAGAACCGGATCCAGTAACTTCAAGAACTCTGGATGTAGCTCCGCTGATTGCAACCCCACCCTTAAACCACTGGTAAGAGTCTGACAAACTAGCCTGAAGATTTACGCTTGCACCGGTACAGAAGGTGAGCGCTGCAACTGAATTATTGGTTCCGGAAAGTGCAGTAACGCCAACCTGTTGAACATAACAATACGATTGAAATTCAACTTGCTGTAAATTTTTAGCACCTCCGGTGGCACCGGTAAAGCCCCAATACACATAGTCTTTATTTTTAAAGATATTTGCTTTCAGGTCTATCGTAATGTCGTGCCTTTTCACCCCATCGTACCATACCTGGAAATTTTTAGAGGTGGCTTTCCATACAAAACGTGCGGTATGCCATTGACCATCTTCCATTTGCACTTCATATGGTGTTGAGTAGGTATTATGAGCACCTGATGCCTGTCCGTTTGCAATGATCGCAATATGATCTTGAAAAGGCTCACCCCCATTAAAGTAGGTATCAAATTCAACCGCAAAGGAAGGAGTAATACCCTGATAGCCTAATCCACCGCCGGCAGATCCTGCATTCAAGGATTGATCCTGTAAAACAAAGGCGATACCATCTGCCCCAGAATCATCACTTCCCAGATAAACCTTAGTACTGTAATCAAAATCACGATCCAGGTATACCTTGTTTTTATTCCATGCTGAACCATTTTGACCCCAAGAATTAGGTGTCAGGGTGTAGACGTTATTGGCATAAGTGGCATTTCCATTCGTCTTGAAATCATTCGAATTAAATGAATTACAGTTTGGATCTGCATTCAAAGCATTCGATGCTTCTCCTGACCCAACAGTATTGACAGCTCTGATCTTTACAAAGTAATTATTAGCCGAATTCAAGCCGGTAATGGTAATCGGCGAAGTAGTACTCGCCGGTGAAACACTAACCTCAAACTGAGCACTAACTATTGCTACCGATATCAGTGTTAAGAAAATCAAGTGAAATAAGCCTTTTTTGAGGAAGCCTTGCGATGATAATTTGTTCATTGTGTATTTTTCGAATTATGTTAAGTTGAAAGAGTATGTAGCCGACAATCCGGCGTTTTGATTAGTTGCTATTATTGTTGCGTTTTTCTGCTTTATTTTCATGGATATCTACTCACCGAATTCACCTGGAAAAATCCACATGACGGTGGACTAATGAACCACCTCCAAATGAATATATTTACTCGATAGGTCGTGCTTCAGATATACACCATTCAAAGAAAAATTTTTATTTTTTAGAAAACAATGAGTGCATTTACTCATTTTTGAGAATTTCAAAATCAATAAAAAATATTTAACTGTTGATTTACAGTTATTTAATGTTTATTTGATTTTTTTAGGGAATTTTAGTGATAGTCAAATTGACGGCACTTTTTGCAATCTTATTGAGTATTTCTTAACAATTCGGCCTGATGAATAAAGTAGTTCAGGGTGGGATAAACGGCTACAAAAAGCAGCACTTTGGATGGGGCGTGAAGGACAAGAAAGAGTGCGGATTATAAACCCGTTTTTATCCGAGATACCGGATGAGATCCCGATCAGCGGAACACCCAACTCGACCCCTACAGGCGATCGAATATACATGGCAAAATCATAGACCTGTTGCCGACCCGACAGGCGGTCGTATGTAATCCTGATTTCACATGCGATCACCCAGGGGATCGAAATTTTAGTGTTCATGAAATGCCATAAATAGTATGATCCCTTGGAATCAGGATGCCAGGCTGGGGTGTGAGGGATGCCTTAAAATCTGCAGCTTAGGCGCCAAGTACGACGAAACACAAAATAGAAGATATCTCCCCACGATGGGGTGAGTATCAGATCCTAATTAAATCTATGAAAGATAATTTTTTACAAAATCATCATAAACAAGCTTAATTCCTTCCTTTAATTCGATTCCATGCCTCCAACCCATTTCATGAAGTTTGGAAACATCCAGCAACTTTCTCGGAGTCCCATCAGGCCGGGATGGATCAAACACCAAATCACCTTCAAAACCAATAGTTTTTTGAATCAGAAGAGCCAGATCTTTAATGGTCATATCTTCTCCTGTACCCACATTGATCATCCCCGCTTCATCATAATGTTGCATTAAATAATAACATGCATTTGCCAGGTCGTCAGAAAAAAGAAATTCCCGCCGCGGACTTCCCGTACCCAAAATGGTGACAAAGGCAGCATGATTTATTTTAGCCTCATGAAATTTTCGAATTAAAGCTGGTAATACATGAGAATTCTCAGGATGATAATTATCGTTATAACCATACAAATTAGTTGGCATCACCGATATAAAATTACATCCATATTGGGCTCGATACGCCTCACACATTTTAATGCCTGCAATTTTGGCTATCGCATAAGGCTCATTGGTGGCTTCAAGCGGACCTGTCAATAGATATTCTTCTTTTAGAGGTTGTGGGGCATGTTTAGGGTAAATACAACTAGATCCCAGAAACATCAGTTTTTTTACCCCATTAAGGTAAGCCTGATGAATGACATTGTTTTGAATGCAGAGATTTTCAAATAAAAAATCTGCCCTGTAAGTATTGTTTGCGATGATACCTCCCACTTTTGCAGCCGCAAGAAAAACATATTCCGGTTTTTCTTTCCGGAAAAAATCACTGACCGAGGCCTGGTCTCTTAAATCCAGTTCAGATGAAGTACGAACCAACAGATTCGAATAACCTTCCCGTTTAAGTTTTCTGAAAATAGCAGAGCCTACCATCCCCCGATGACCCGCAATGTATATTTTAGATGCTTTTTCCATGATGACAGAGTTTCCAAAGATAAAACTATTTTTACAGGCATTTTAAATTAGAAATGGGGAAAGATAAACTTCGTCGATTTGCAGAAATTACAGCTTTCGAAAATGTTATTGAGCTGGAAGATGGGAAAATATTAAGAAATCATTGGGCTGAACATCATTTTAAAAATAGTAATCCTACAATTTTAGAGCTGGGCTGTGGCAAAGGTGAATACACAGTGAAACTGGCAAGAAAATTTCCCGGCATCAATTTCATAGGAATAGATTATAAAGGGAATCGCATTTGGAGGGGTGCAAAAACTGCTATTGAAGAAAATATTTCCAATGTGGCTTTCCTCCGCATACAGATCGAAAACCTATTGGACTACTTCTCTGAAAATGAAATTTCCGGGATTTGGATTACTTTTCCCGATCCCCAGCCCCAGGTAAGTCGTGAAAAAAAACGACTCACTTCCCCTCGCTTCCTCCAAAAGTATAAGCAAATTCTCAAAAAAGGTGCGCCTATACATCTCAAAACGGATAGCGATTTATTCTATACGTATACCTGTGAAAAAATCAGTGAACTTAGATTGATTACTCACATTCAAACGGACGACCTTTATGCCTCCGGACTTTCGGATGAGGTATTGTCTATTAAAACCTATTATGAGAAAAAGTACCTGGCACATAACAAAAACATCAACTACCTGAAATTTAGTTTTGAATAAATGGACACCTTTAGTTTTTATGAGCAGGTTTATCAGGTGGTAAGACTTATTCCGAGGGGAAGAGTGTGTTCCTATGGGGCCATTGCATCCTTTCTCGGATCAAAGGGTTCAGCACGAATGGTTGGCTATGCTATGAATGCATCTCATACGGCTTATCCTCCTGTACCTGCCCACAGAGTGGTGAACAGGAAAGGAATGTTAACCGGAAAATTCCACTTTGGAAGCCCCAGCCTGATGGAACAATTACTCGAAAATGAAGGGATAAAAGTTCAAAATGATCGGATTTTGGATTTTAAGGAAATTTTCTGGGATCCGTCTCTTGAATGTGAAACGGATATCTGATGTTGGATGATCAAGTTTGGGGTCTTCTGTTAGCAAAAGGTGCTAATGTCAAATGCAGCTGTTAATGATCTCAAAACTCACCGCCCAACGCTTATCGGATTTTGGTTTTAGAAAAATCATAGACTTTGAACCAGCCTTTTGTCCCCCTTCGGAGGGGGGCGCGCAGGACCCTCAGATAAAAACGGGTTTAAAAACGGTATTTCCCTGACAGGCTACCACACCTTAAAGAAAAAAATTACTTAAATACTAGGCAATTCTCAAATTGACTTCGGATATTGAGCCTGATTAACTCAGAAAATATCAGTTTTAACGCTATGGGAAAGATGATAGAAGAATTTAACAGCTACCGCAGTAAAATGAACGACCGGATCATGGAAACTTCAAATACCAACATGAAGCGTTTTCTCGCTCTTGATACCACCACCTATGCCGATGGAGCTCTGGATGTTAAAACAAAAGAAATGCTCGGATTGGTAGCATCCATGGTGTTACGATGTGATGATTGCATCAAATACCATCTCGGTAAATGTCATGAGGAAGGGGTGAATCATGCAGAAATGAATGAGATTTTTATGATCGCCAATTTAGTGGGTGGTTCCATTGTTATTCCTCATTATCGTAGAGCGCTGGAATATTGGGAAGAATTAAACAAGGATTGATCACTAGCTTTTTTAGCGATGAATGTATTGCATGTAAACATCTCAGGCTCAACGATACCTGGAAATAGGAACAAACCATGATCAGATGTGCCTGGTGTGGTGCTGACCCACTTTATGTCAGATATCATGATGAAGAATGGGGAAAACCTGTTTATGATGATCAGACTTTATTTGAATTTTTAATTTTGGAGAGTGCTCAAGCTGGTCTTAGCTGGATCACGATCTTGAGAAAGCGTGAAAATTATCGGAAAGCATTTGCAAATTTTGATGCTCAAAAAGTTGCGGATTTTACACAGGATGACGTTGAACGCCTCCTACAGGATCGGGGAATTATCAGAAACCGACTCAAAATTAAAGCTGCGATCAGTAACGCTAAATTGTTTCTGAAAATACAAGAGGAATTTGGTTCGTTTTCAGATTATATTTGGGGATTTTTACCGGATAAAAAACCTGTCATTAATAAATTAAGGAATCAGCATGAGTTGCAAGCCAGGACTGCCCTCTCAGATCTAATCAGCAAGGATATGAAAAAGCGAGGATTTAAATTCTTTGGATCAACCATTTGCTATGCACATATGCAGGCCACCGGGATGGTAAACGACCATATTGAAGGCTGTATAGCCAGGTAACTGTTAGATGGAATTTCTGCCAAAAATCAAAACTGAAAATGAAAAAATTATTTCTTCTGGATGCATTTGCACTAATTTATAGGGCTCATTTCGCACTAAGTAAGAACCCAAGGTTCACATCCGGAGGCTTGAACACCTCAGCGATTATGGGTTTCACCAATACCTTGCTGGAAGTACTTAAAAAAGAATATCCAACGCATATGGCGGTGGTTTTTGATACCGAGGCTCCTACGGAAAGGCATAGCGATTTTACTGCTTATAAAGCTCATCGCCAGGCCATGCCGGAAGATCTTTCATCGGCTATTCCATATATTATTCGTTTGATTGAAGGGTTTAACATTCCGGTTATCTTTTCTGATGGATATGAAGCAGATGACTTGATTGGAACCCTTGCTAAAAAAGCAGAACTCGAAGGGTTTACCGTTTATTGCATGACACCGGATAAGGATTTTGGCCAGCTTGTTTCCGAAAATATATTTATTTACAAACCTGCCCGAATGGGAAATGGGATGGAAATACTGGGTGTGAAAGAGATCCTTGACAAATGGGAAATTGATCGCGTGGAACAGGTAATTGATATTCTGGGCCTTTGGGGGGATGCGGTTGACAATATCCCGGGTATTCCAGGGATTGGCGAAAAAACTGCTAAACAGCTCATCAAACAATATGGTTCCATTGAGAATATGATCAGTAAAAGTCATGAGCTGAAGGGAAAACTTCGTGAAAATGTTGAAAATTTCGCTGAACAGGGTCTGATCTCAAAAAAACTTGCAACCATCATGCTCAATGCACCTGTAGAACTCGATGTAGATGCCTTACATATCGATGAGCCAAATCGTGAAGTGCTCGAACCTCTTTTTGCAGAACTGGAATTCCGTACCCTTGGGAAGAGAGTTTTTGGAGATGAATTTAGTATCACAGAGGTAAAATCTTTGCCGGCTTCGGGCCAGATGGACCTTTTTGGAAGTCATCAAAATCAGGAATCTGAGGCTTTGACAGAGACCAGTCTTCCTCAAATGCCCTTAACTTTCAAAAACATTAATAATACTGGGCATCATTATCAACTCGTTGACACTGCTGAAAAAAGAAGGAGTTTGATTCAGGAGTTGAATGCTCATACTTATCTCTGTTTTGATACTGAAACAACCGGCCTAGATGCAAATAATTGTGAATTGGTTGGGATATCCTTTAGTGTCAAACCAAGTGAGGGATGGTATGTGCCGCTTCCTGCGGATCAGAATGAATGCAGGACAATCCTTGATGAATTTCGACCGGTTTTAGAAAATCCGTTTATTTCTAAGATTGGGCAAAACATTAAATATGATATTTTGGTCCTTAAATGGTATGATATTCAAATTCAGGGAGAGTTATTTGATACCATGTTGGCACATTATCTGATTGATCCGGATTCGCGTCATAACATGAATTTGCTGGCAGAAAATTACCTAAATTATTCTCCCATAAACATCAGCAGCCTGATTGGCGAAAAAGGGAAAAATCAGGGTAATATGAGGGAAGCCGATTTAGAAAAGATAAAAGAATATGCCGCAGAAGATGCTGACATTACCCTTCAGTTGAAAACAGTTTTCGAGCCTATTCTCAAATCCGTCAATGCCTGGAAACTTGCTGAAGAAATTGAAAACCCACTGATTTATGTGCTTGCAGACATTGAACATGAAGGGGTAAAAATTGACCAAGAGGCCTTGCATGAATTTTCAAAAACGCTGGAAACAGATATTCGTACCTTCGAAAAAACGATCTATGAAAAAGCAGGTGTTAAATTCAACATAGCTTCTCCCAAACAACTTGGTGAAGTACTTTTTGATAAGCTTAAGCTTGACCCCCAAGCAAAAAAAACCAAAACCGGTCAATATCAAACCGGTGAAGATGTATTGCTGCGATTGGCAAATAAAAGTGATATTGTAGCTGATATTCTTGATTTCAGGCAGCTTCAAAAACTTAAATCAACCTATGTGGATGCCTTACCACAACTGATTAACGCGAAAACGGGTCGGATTCATACCTCATATAATCAGGCGGTTGCATCAACCGGAAGGCTAAGTTCAAACAATCCTAATCTGCAGAATATTCCAATTCGTACCGAGCGGGGTAGGGAAGTTAGAAAAGCCTTTATTCCCAGAGATGATGAACATGTGCTCCTTTCCGCTGATTATTCTCAAATTGAGCTCAGGATAATTGCCGAGATCAGCAAGGATGGAAATATGATGGAGGCCTTTGTGAATGGATTGGATATTCATACCGCAACAGCAGCCAAAGTATATGGCATACCACTTGAAGAAGTAAACTCTACACAAAGAAGAAATGCTAAGGCTGTAAACTTTGGAATCATTTATGGGCAATCTGCTTTTGGTCTCTCACAAAATTTGGGTATCCCAAGGAAAGAAGCCGCAGAAATTATTGAAAATTACTTCAATACCTACCCCAATATTAAGAAGTATATGAATGATACCATGAACTTTGCACGAGAAAATGGGTATGTAGAAACCATTATGGGAAGAAGGCGCTACTTGAGAGATATTAATTCAGCCAATCAGACCGTTCGGGGTTTCGCAGAACGAAATGCCATCAATGCGCCTATACAGGGATCAGCAGCAGACATGATCAAGATTGCAATGATCAGGATTCATCAGGACATCAAAGACCATAAACTAGGTTCGAAAATGACGATGCAGGTGCATGATGAATTGGTTTTTGATGTGTTGATCAATGAAACTGAACTGATGAAAAGTATCATTACCGAGCGAATGAAAAATGCGATTAAAATGGAGGTTCCAATTTTGGTTCAGGTTGGTGAAGGCCGAAACTGGCTGGAAGCGCATTAAAACTGCACTGGTGACACCCTTTTTATGGAAAGCTTTTTTCCTTCTCTATATCGATTTCTGCTCAATTGCAATTTTACAAATACTTTTTATACAGGTTAAATAGCATACTTTTTTCTTCTTCACTCAATGTTCCCGTTAATTCCTTCTGAACAAAGTGAAGCTGGAATGACTTGATGGCATTTTCGGGATTTTTGATATCGTAACCTATAATCCTCAAGGCCTCCATTGGGTTAAACGAGTCGGGAATTGACTCGCTCAGCACAGGGTCTGGCCATAAACCATAACCATTTTCGGCTAGTGTTTTCCATGGAAAATTACTATTGGGATCTACTTTTCGTCCGGGTGCTATATCAGAATGCCCAATGAAATTAGCCGCCGGAATTGTATGGGCTTTTTTTATTTTGGCTAAAACGGCTAACAGACTTTCAATTTGTACTAAAGGAAAGGGTTCAGAACCATTATTATCCAGCTCTATGCCAATGGAAGAGGAGTTTATGTCAGTCAAATTTCCCCATTTTGCCACACCTCCATGCCATGCTCTAAGGTAATCACTCAGCATTTGGTATGTCGTACCATCCCTTCCAATAACATAATGAGCACTGACTTGAGTTTTAGGGTTTGTAAATGTTTTCAAGGTCTGTTCAGTTGAATTCTGAGCAGTATGGTGAATGATTACATAGTTTGGTTTTCGGAGACCGAAATTCGTTGTCCCCACAAAATCCTGACCCCCGGGATTAATAGGTTTTGTTCTGATTATTTTACTCAGTTCCATAGTTTGATTTTTATGGGCCTTATTGCTGAGCCGGTATGGACCCGGAGCACAAGAGAAATCCAAAAAAATTAGCAGGAAAAAAATTAGATGAAGGTGCTTTTTAAACATTTTATTGGGATTAATTTTTGCAATTTAATCAAAAATTGAACCTTTAAAGCTGATCCTATAAGCTTCCCAAGATGTCGCGTCTCTTGGCTTCCAACTTTAATGAGGGAGCAGGGTTCGCTTCACACCGAGTGATAAGGATTAAATTAACCGGCATCAGGTAAGGCTGTAGTCTCATCTTGATTAGATTTTGGAAATCAATACCTGTGTGTTATGGGCCGGTTCAGCCCTTTCCTCCGGGGTAGTTCCGGCTTGAAATCGTGTTCTATTTCAAATGACCAGCAGCCGAAAGCTACCTCCTTCGGCAAGGTTTATTTTAGTCAGAACTGTATTTCATCGGCGCGGGCAGTCGGGTAATAGAAGCACAGGCTCTGTTAGCCAAACCCGGGTGGCAGCCCTATCTTTTTTGCCCTGATGAATCTTAGGATACCGATTGCATTTGCCCGCAAAAAAATAGGGCAGAACACGGGGCCGGAATAAGCCAAGAGCAACAGACCCTGATTTCCAAAAGCTGAGAAAAATTATCAGGCTGAGGCAAGATGTGCTATCGACCCCACATGAATTAAACAGGAGAGTCAGTAATTCATCCATTAAAACCTCGCCAAGAAAGACATCGACCTTCAATTTGATCTGTCCATTCCAATTATCTCTGTTTTTTAGATTCATCCTATCCAGACCTTTACGGGAATTGATATCCCACCCGGGTGAAAATTATCCTTTATGAAAATTCTTTGCCGTGTTAGGAATACTTAAGGTTAGATTAGCCGCTATGAGGCCCCGGAATATTATTTCACAATCACAGATTTTGTGGATTTTGTACAAGCGTTAAATATTCCTAATGCCCCATTGCTGAAATTAGAATTAGGATTTGCAGGAGCCACCGGAGGGCCACCGTTCCCATCGATCTGGCTCAGGGCAAAGAAATATTTGAATACATTGCGGTCAATCGTTTGCATTTCAATTTCAACAAGATCTCCCTTTTTGATATCCCCATCGAAAATAATGATATCAGAGACGGCATTTCCATCATTGAAACGATCTTCAAAAACAAGATCACCCTGAAGTTTATCATTAACTTTCAAAATGTAACGATATTGGTTTTGAACTTTGGGAGGATCCTTATAATAAACCACAGGATAGATATTCGAATCCCCAAAAAAGGATAGCGTTCTAAATCCAACAGAATCCGGAACCACCGGAAAAGGCATGGTCGATTCCGCAGAATAGGTTTTTCCATCGGCTGATACTTCTAAAACATAGGATAAACTGGGTGTACCTCTAAAACGGGAGCTTCTGTAGACCCCGTCTGTCACTTCAGTAAATGCAAAGGATTGACCCAAAATTGATTTTAAAGTAACTTTTGCTCCCTTAACACCCTTGAAAGTAGTGGTTGAATCAAAGGGAATGGTTCTGGAGATTCTAACCGTGTGATTTTCATTTTGATTGCTGATAGTCCCATCAATGACAATGACCGGAGCTGCATTTTTTAATTCAAGATCAATCACCTTTTCACAGGATGATAAGGAAAAGATCGCTGCAATGGTATAAATGAATAGTTTATAGTTATTGCTTAAATATTTCATGATTAAAATTTAAAATTCCAGGTAACAGAAGGAATAATTCCGAACAAGGTGGTTTGAACCGCCTGAGTTCTGCTTGAATTTTCAGGATCTTCCCTGAAGTCTATGGTAAAAGCATTTTGCCTGTTATAAAGATTATATATACCAAAGGACCAACTAGATTTTAATTTTCTATTCGGCTTTCCTTCCAGAGTGGCAGACACATCCAAGCGGTGATAGTCGGGCATTCGGTCTGAGTTTCGTTTGGGATAGGAGAAGAACGTTCTATTGTTAATTTGGTACTTACCTGAAGGAAAGGTAACTGCATTGCCGGTATTGAATACGAAGGTCGAAGAAAGGGTCCATCGTTCACCGGCTTTATAAATTCCTACTAAGGAGAGGTCGTGAGTACGGTCTTGTTTTGCATTAAACCATTCCCCCATATCAATGTCATTAAATTGACGTTCAGTTTTAGAGAGCGTGTATCCTACCCATCCATTAAGCTTACCAAATCGCTTTTTTAGAAAAAATTCAATGCCATAAGCCCTGCCATCGCCAAAAAGAAGCTCAGACTCAACTTTAGTATTCCCCCTCAGATCGGTACCACTCCGGTAATCAATCTGATTTTGCATTTTCTTATAATACAGCTCGGTAGAAAATTCATAATTATCGTCCATGAAGTTTCTAAAGTATCCCAATGAAATTTGATCGGCCAGTTCAGGTTTAACATTATTGCTGCTCATAATGTACAAATCCGTTGGGGAGCTGGCAGTCGAATTAGACATCAGATGCAGGTTTTGGGCATTTCGGGTGTAGGAAGTTTTTAGAGAAGCAAATCCATTCAACTGATAACTGGCCGAAATTCGGGGCTCAAGATTAATATAAGACTGTACTAACTGGCCGGAGTTGTACACTCGTGAAGAGGTGGTATTCCCCTCACTGTCATAAGTAAAAAACTCACCGGGACCGAAAAGAAAAAATGAACTTGTACGTAATCCATAAACTAGGTTAAGTTTATCATTTACCTCCCATTCATCGGAAATATAGGCTGCTATTTCACTTCCCTTGCGCTTTTCAATAGTTATTTCGTTTACACTGGAAGTTGCACTTGAAGTAATACTGCCCGGAGATATCGTATGACGGATCAAGTCAAGACCAAAACGAACGTTATGGCTATTGTTCAAGGCTAGTTGAAAGTCCTGTTTTAAATTCAAATCCCTTATGGATGAATTCACTTTGAAATTATTGTCCTCCAAGAAATTTTGAATGACGTAGTTGTAATTACTATAAATCAAGGAGGTATTTGAAAACAAGCGATTACTGAAAAGGTGATTCCAACGAAGTGTCGAGGTAGCATTTCCCCAATCGAAACCAAAGGTCTCACTCAAACCAAGTTCATCACGTCCAAAATATCCCGAAAGGTAAATTGTATTTTCATCGTCAATCTGATAATTGACCTTGGCATTAAGATCATAAAAATAGAGCGTGTTTCTGTTTATTGCGCTGTCTGAAGAAAGGGCCAAAAAAGCATCGGCATAAGTCCTTCGACCACTAATCATGAATGAGCTCTTATTCTCTAAAAGCGGGCCTTCAAGTTTTAATCTTGACGAAATAAGACCCAAACCCCCTTCTGCGGTAAATTCTTTCTTATTCCCGTCATTCATACGAATGTCCAAAACAGATGAAAGTCTTCCGCCATATTGTGCCGGCATTCCGCCTTTAAAAACACTAACATCCTTTATAGCATCCGAATTGAAGGTTGAAAAGAATCCCAGTAAATGCGAGGCATTATAAACAGGCGCTTCATCCAGGAGAATTAAATTTTGATCTATTGAACCTCCTCTGACAAAAAACCCACTATTCCCTTCCCCTGCTGATTTTATCCCCGGAAGTAGTTGAAGTGTTTTCAAGACGTCCCGTTCACCAAACAGAACCGGTACGTTTCGAATTTCATTGAGATTAATTTTTGCCACACCCATCTGGGCATTGATAATGTTATCATTCCTTTTTTCCGCACTGATCACTATTTCTTCTAAAATATTTTCTGGAATCATATTGAGGTCAAGACGGATATCAGAGTTTACCTTAATTTTTTTATTTATTGATTTGTAACCAATGTAACTCACGTTAAGATTATATTCTCCCCCACTGAGCTTATAGGAATAGAAGCCATAAGCATTGGTGCTGGTGCCGCTCTGCCCTGATGCTGTAAATTTCAGTGTCACACCAATTAAAGTTTCACCTGAGAGCGAATCTTTCACCACTCCGTTGATTGTGTAATTATTTTGAGCAATTGCATCAAAAGTAAAGAATGGAATAAGAAAAATAAAAAGTAAAAATCTTTTTGAATTGAACATCTATCTGAGTAACACTAAAATATTAAGTTTTATGTAATTTGAATATTTCGACAAAGCTAAGCACTTTATTCAACTGATTATTTGCTCATTGTAAACTGAAAGTAAGATAATTCAAATTTTTACCCCGGTTTTTCAACTTTTTGACCATTTTCTTAAAATCGATGGCCTTATTCGATTGATTAGGTGTTCAATTGCTGTGTAAAGCTGATCTGAAATCCATTTTGATCAGCAAAAAGGTTGGCAAAATAACCGCTTGGAGATGTTATCAATAGGTTGATAATTGGGCTGTCTGAAAGCAAGAATTTGCGATTTAGGATCTTGTAAGCTTTTGTCCGGATGCTGACGTTTTTAATCTGGCTATCTCAATCTTGGCATAAATGGACGTCCAAAACAAAAATTTTCATGATTTTGTCAGGAATACAGATAGATTCTCGGCTTTAATTTAATTTTTAAAACTTAGGGTTCAGCTCAGCATAAAACAATAGATTTGATTAACGGCCACCTGCATCGTTCAAAATTTTACCGTTCAGTCTGACATATTCAGCATTATTTATGGCCTTAGCAGCTTCAATTCCTGCCTTGGCAGTGATTGCAGCACCGGCCTTATCGCCCATCTTTAATTGAATTCGGGCTTTTTGGTATTTAAACCAAGGAGCTTTTTGATCGGCTGCTTCTGCCATGCTAATCCACTCCAAGGCTTTGTTCAGTTCTTTGCCATTTTCAAAATAATAAACGGCTGCAGGATAATATGGTTTTTTATCGCCTTTCATGGCCTCATCAATACCGGCCATAACTTTTGAATCCGAATCGGTACTCATGCGAACAGGAACTCTGAATGTACCCCATATTAAATCCATTGTGGCATTTGAGGTGCTTACATCGTTAAATGTAATGGTGAAAGTTTCTACACTTTCCTTGATTTTAACAGGTTTGACCTTAAAACGTAATACATCTTCTGATTGTTTATAGTTGTAAGAACCCCACTGTTTGGTTTCCTTATTCAATATGACTGTCCACTCTTCTCTACCCGGAATTGTAAATAATGCATATTCGCCGGGAACAATCTCATTACCTTCCATGATAACCGCATCAGTAAAACTGATAACTGTTGCATCATTTGCACCCGTACGCCATACTTCACCATTCGGGGCAAGGTCTCTTGAAATATTTCTTCCCTTGATGTTGGGCCGGGAATATTTAAGCGTTATTTTCCCCATTCCAAATTCCTGAACAAGAGTTTGAGAACTACTTGATTGAGGCATAAGTAATTGTGCATCAGCCTTCAGCATTATTAAGGTGCACAAAAATACAATAAGCAGGATTGATATTTTCTTCATGATCAGATGATTGGTTTTGTTTTATAAAGATCGAATATATTGGAATATTGATAGTTAATTGTGAAAAGATTGTAAAATCATTCTGTTGTAACCAATTGGGAACCTAATTGCCTATTCTCTGGTTAGCTGGTTGAATGCATAATCAATCAGTATTTCGTGATTCCCTTCAAAAATGGTCAGACCCAAATTTCCATAATGCTTCTTCAAAAAAACTTTTCTATCCTTTATGTTTCCAAAATCACCAAGAAACTTTCTATGCTCAAGAAGACTTAGTTTTTCGTTTTTGCTGACGTAATAGCTACTATCGCTGACCCCCATATCGTTCGACACCTTATTATAGAAATTGATGGAATGCGTGATGGGAACACTACCCTGAATACCGTCATAAATCCCGGTGTAAATTTGAAATTCTGATTTATTTAATTTTTCTACCGGAGTTTTCCAGTAAATGGGTGATTTCTGGATTGCAATTTCCATGTTCAGACTGTCCTTGGAACTTGTGCAATCCAATATGTTTTGTGCATATTTTGTGCCCATGATTTTACTTTGTGCATACCATGCCGGTAAATCTGAGATGGGAACCCAAGCCGAAAAACGTTTAATCGAATGTTTTGATTTCATGAAACTGGATAAGGTCGCATAGCCACCTCCACTTGACCCGATGACATAAATTCTGGACAAATCTACCTTGGAATTTTTGATTGCATAATCGATGGCATCATCGATATCCGTTAAGGCAAGTTCACTACAACAGGCATCTTTAGTCCAGTTCACCCCCCTGAAGTCGGGATGGATATAATTCAGATCTTTTGATTTGGATAGCGCGGCCAATCCATCCTGCTGTTCATAAGTTCCACTCCAGGAATGCAAACTCACCAATAAGGGCTGTGGTTTTCCGGATTTGGATGCGTAGAAATAAGCCTTTTGTAAAGAATGATCGGCAGAGGATTTCACATCTACAACTTTAAAGTCAGTATCCCAGGTAGTTTGACGAGTACCGTCAAAAGGGGTGAACGACCCTTCGAACGGCTTTTTCAATACATTCCACATGGTTTCATTCCGGCTGAAGAAGATCCCCATAGTCAGTCCAATAGCTAAGATCAGAAGGTATGAACCCGGTTTTTTCATATTGAATTTAATACAGGTTAGAGGCAAGTAAATTTAAATCTTTTTTGAATATTCCCGGGCTCATAAATACCTGCCGGCTTTTGTATTGAACCTAATTCGTAAAAATAATCAATGGGGGTCGAAAAACCGAATGAACTGTTTATTGGACCTGACCTTCGACAATATGTCGGAAAGCCGAAAAGGATTAGATGAGTCTAAGGCTCTACTCATTTGTTAATTCGTGGAGGCGGCGCTCCGCTTAACTCTAAAGGGCTAATGGAACCATTCAGCGCAAAGGCCTTTTCTGAAAGTCAATAGAAGATAAAATTTGACTGTTGTACTGGAAAATCAATTTTGATAATCGATGGAAACTCTAAAGACAGTGCTTCTTCTGATTTAATCCTTGATGCAACGAACAGACAATCCTCTATTCTTACTGTTGCCGAAGTAATCTCTGTAGGCCTTGCCATAATAGTAAACCAGATAACGGTACCATGCACTGTTCGCATAGTTCTCAGTAGAACTCCACCAATAACCGTTCTCTCCAATCAGGTGGAAGAAAAAATGACCATTGAAGCCACGCTAGCCACCCGGCAATCCTGAAAACCCACTTTCGTTGGAAGCTTCCCTGTTGGGGCTTTTCCAATATTCTGAGCCGGTACTTTTCATTTTGCCGCCGGCAACATCTGGACCACCTAAATAATCGATTAGTATGGTCCACTCCATATCGGTGGGAATATGCCAACCTTTTGGGGCAAGCCCACGCGGATCGGTGACTGCATACCAATTATAAAGCTTCCCATATTTGGTTCCATTGGCGGGGTCGTTATTGTAATAGCACCAAGCAGGTTGTTTGTTCTCTCCGGCTTTTTTCCACTCTTCATTGGTTTTTGCTTCCTGGATTGGATCCCCATTGCGGAATTTATCCAAATCAAGATTTTTAGTCATCCAAACCTGATTTCCAATGGTAACTGTTTGCGAGTAAATTGATGAATGAATTAATATGGTCATAAGGAAGGATAGACCCATAATGAAATTTTTCTTCGACATTCTGTATTAATTTTTTGTTTAACCTTTTTAGGTCAACCCATAATGAAATTTTTCAATAGCAATGCTTATCTGTTTTGAATTTTCTTGACGACCTATCATTTAATAATCTTTCAAGCCGTTTCAACCAGATTTTATCTTTTGGCGATGGTAGACATTCGAATGCACTAAACTGTCGACAATCGCTGATGGTTGATAGAAGCACAAAACTTTCATTAATCACTCTCCGCCAGTTTTTGCCCAAAGAGCATCCCTCTGTTGTAAAGCAAAGTGTTTTGTGCTGAAAATACTTAGTTAATATGATATTGTCAAGTATTGCTGTGAAGTGACAAGGTTGCAAACAGATTCAGGCAAAGGGTAATATGCGAATAACTCCTTTAATCATGAGATTTCTCATCGTTACTCTATCGAAATGTGGACCTAGGGGAATTACTTATAACCGAGTCTGAAGACTCTGGTTCATTTAATAATCCGTAGAGGCGCTGCGCTTAACTCTAACGAACAGTAAAGATTCGTAACCCGATCGCTATCGAATCTTAATCGTTCTAGGAAAAAAAACTCTAAATCTGTATTTTCAAATTTTCTTAATCAAAGATTATGGTCAAATTAAAATTTTCCTTCCTGTTTTTGCTAGTTGCTATTATCAGTGCTTGCGGAAACGGTGAAGATAAAAAAGCTGACACTAAAGCCGCGGATAGCCTTAATGTTGAAGCTGTAACAAAAAAGAAAACTATTCTCGTTTTTGGAAATAGTCTTACTGCCGGGCTAGGCGTTGAACCGGATGAAGCCTTTCCTGCACTTATCGGGAATAAAATTGATTCACTCAATCTTCCTTATGAGGTAATTAATGCCGGATTAAGCGGTGAAACAACTGCGGCAGGAAAGGAAAGAATTAACTGGTTGCTAAAACAAAAAGTAGATATTTTTGTGCTGGAACTTGGTGCGAATGATGGTCTTAGGGGTATTCCGATAAGTGAAACCAGAAAAAATTTACAAGGTATTATTGATCAGGTAAAGGCCAAATATCCTGACGCAAAGCAGGTAATGACTGGAATGGAAGTTCCACCCAATATGGGTAGTCAATATGCCTCTGAGTTCCGGATGATTTTTCCGGAATTGGCAAAGAAAAATAACATGGCTTTAGTTCCTTTCCTGCTTGATAAGGTTGGTGGTATTCCGGAGTTGAATCAAAATGATGGTATCCATCCTACCGCAGAAGGCCACAAAATATTGGCAGAAAATGTATGGATTGTATTAAAAGATCTCTTGTAAAAAGAAAGGCCCCGTCAGACAAGCATTGTATCTGCGGAGCCATTTCAACCAATCAACATTAAACTAATTCTTCAATAAATTAGGATATAAATCGAATCCAGATCCTAGTTTTAGGTTTATTCTAAAAGATAAATCGTAACATTAAACATCCTGTAGTTAATTATTAGACGTGAAAGAATCAATTTGGTTACAAAAATTTTGAAAAAGGGAGGGAATCAGTTTTTTGGAATATGGTTAGGGATTTGGAAAGGAGTAGAATTGAATTTCTTCCAAAATTTCGAAAAAAATCAGGCGATTAATCCATTGCCCCACTAATTATCAAATCTTCCGGAAAGTAAACCCTAAATGTAGTTCCTTTCTGAATCTCAGAAACAATTCCAATCTTAATCTGATGGTAATCGGCAATGCTTTTGACAATGGAAAGCCCGAGGCCATAGCCAGCTGATTCTTCCGCCTGATTGACTTTCTTGAAACGATTGAAAATTGTGATGATTTCCTCTTCAGGAATACCGATTCCGGTATCACTGATGTTTAGGATATAGCCACCATCAGAGGGATACTCATCCCAGATTCGTATGCTTCCTGCGGGTTTATTATACTTGATCGCATTATTCACAAGATTATAAAATAATTGGAATAAAAGGTCGCGATTAATTTTTTTCAGCATGATTCGCTCGGAAATAGTGATCTCAAACCTGATCTCCTTTTCGCTCAATCTGTGGCTGATTTCATCCATTAGATCTGCAAATAATTCGGCCAGATCAAGCGAATCTTTTTTACTAAACTGCTCATTTTCAATTCTCGAGATTAAAAGTAATGAGTGTACAATACGCTTAAGCCTGTTCAGGGTGTGCTGCATGCCGATTAAGCGTTCTTGTATTATGTCTGATACCCCCGGTTCGCCCATCAAATTTTCAATTTTGTTTTGAAGGATGCCAATGGGTGTCATCAGCTCATGGGATGCATTCGCGGTAAACTCCCTTTCCTTTGCAAAAGCTTCATGAATCTGTTGCATTAAACTGATCAAGGAAGTATCCAGATATTGGAAATCAGTGGTTGTTGTTTTAACAGGGATCGAATCCTCGTTGAAAGGGAATTTTCTGTTTCTGATTTTAGTATTGATGATTTCGCCCAGGGGCCGAAGAAGATAGCGTGTATAAAACAAATCGATTATCAATGTAATCAGAATCAAAGCCAATAGCACATAAGTGGCAATTCGCTGCAATGGTCGGTTATACTGGTCAATGGTATCAATAGTCTTACCCACTTCCATAAGGTATGTCCCGCTATCGACAGGAAAGGAATGAATTAATACTCTGTAATTCAGGGTATCTTGTTCAATAATTCGCTCGTCAGTATATATAGTATCAATTTTAAAATCCTTTTCAACGGGCTCCAGAGAGATATATTCTTCTTTCAACATGGTATAGCTACCATAACTTTCTTCCCCTTGCAGGTAAGAATCAACGCCATTTTTAGCTATTATCTCCAGTACCTTTTCTTGTTGTTGTCTTAGGTAATAATCATTATAAGTTCTGGCAATTCCTCCAATAAGGTAAGGCAAGGTGATTACAAAAAGCAGTACGATTGCAAGCTTGGACAATGTTATAAAAAGAGTAAGCTTGCTGATTAATTTCATTTTAATCTGATTTTGTATCCAACTCCCCGGACCGTTTCTAGCCAATCAATCGGTGCAAAGGCATTGAGTTTTTTACGGATATTCTTGATATGGACATCAATATAATTGGAATCATAATCATCATCTGCAAAGCTACCCCAAATGTGTTCACTAAGTTGCATCCTGGTAAGAACCCTGTTTTTATGGAGTAGCAAGTAACTAAGTAGGTCAAATTCCTTACGTGTCAGTTCAATTTCATTTCCTGAATAACTGACTATCCGCTTTGGCAAGTCAATTTTAAATTCACCAAGATCAATTTCATGGGTATTGATGTTAAACTTTCTCCGCGAAATAGCCTGCATTCTTGACTGCAATTCAAGTAAGGAAAAGGGTTTAGGTAAATAATCATCCGCACCTAGATCAAGGCCAACAATGCGATCCTCGATGTTTCCTCTGGCTGTAAGAATGATGTAAGCCGCCTCGGGATTTAATTTTTTCGCATCCTGCAAGACCTTTAATCCGTCGAGATCCGGAAGACCTAAATCGAGCAGCACGAAATCATAGGGGTTCACTCCAAGCATTTCAAGACCTTTACGCGCAGTATGAGCCATATCGCATACATAAAATGCTTTTTTAAGAAACGCCTCGACCTCATAGGCCAGCGTTTTTTCGTCTTCAATTAATAGAACTTTCAAATTAGAATTGGTAATAAAGACTTAAATTAAAATATGAACGTGCTTTTTGTCTGGTCTCCGAGACATTTTTTCCTAAAGCTGAAAGCTGCCAGCCGGTTTCGATCAAATAATTACTCCGGTTATACCCAAGTAGAAAATTCATATTATAAGAAATCATATCAAAGCTGCTCACATCCCTGGTAATACTATAGCTAAATTCTCTGTTCATGCGATTGGGATCAAAGAGGGCAGGATTTAAAGGCCTGTCGCGTCGCACAATATATTCCTCTAAATAACGAAGAGTACCTGCCACCAATTCCAATCCCGGTTCAAAAGATATAAAGTCGTTTTTGCTCGAAAGAGTAGCCAGATTTATGACTTTAGAAGTGGTGAATGACATGAATAAATCACGTTGAGTGCCAAAAGCATAATAGGTATTGAAACCTGTTTTAAAAATACTTAAGTCATAAACCATGGAAGCACTCAAAGTATTTTCATTTGCAGCACCCAGCAAAGGGGAGTTTGGTGCAAAAATAGAGCGGTTATAGCCGACTGAAATATTGAGTTGTTTTGAAAGATCCGCCTCAAATCCGGCCGAGAGATCAAGCTCCGAAATGGTTGAACCACCGGCATTAATCAACTTATAAGTTCCCGCCGAAAAATAAAAACCACTTTTAAGTCGTAATGAGGCATTCGTCAAAAAATATGGTAATTTTTGCTCTGCTGTTTGTCCGAAATAGTTTGCATTATTACCATAAATTCCTGCAATGGTGAGGGTCGCAGGCTTTGAATCATCCGGTAGAGAATCGCGCTGAGCAAATGCCAGTACTGCTGAAAACAAATTGATTAGCAGTATAAAATTTCCTTTTTTCATGAAAATGAATAAAAGCTTTAATGATAAATACCTCCAAATCCTTTTTTGGGTATTCTCATTGGCGGTCTTCTTATTGGGGCACGATCGGTAACTGCTTTGGGCTTTAGTTTGGGAACGGAGCGAGGCACTTGCTTAATTGCGGATTTTTGCCGAATTCGTTGGTTTTCGGCTTTGATCTCATCTATTCTTCGGATGTCGTCCGGTTTATTTTCAATGGTTCCATTTTCACCAGGATGATTTTCAATGGCTCTGTTTCCAGCTTGCCTGGCCTCTGCGGTCGGCCGATCCTGCTCTTTTTTATTTCCCGCCTTTCTTAAGGGTATCGAATCTATGAAAATTACAGGAATATACTCAAGAGCCATTAAATATACCGGTTTACCACCCATTTCATTATCACAAGCAAATAGCCTTGCAGGTAAAATGCCGGAAACAGCAGATAATATGATTATCAAACAGGTAGTTTTAAATTTCATTTCCTGTAAAAATACAGAAAGTTTGCCTCAAAGCGAGGCAAACAATCCCTCAAAATAAAGGTAAAATATATGATGGAAGCCTTAAAAGCTCCGAACTGTTCAATTTGTTCGGATATTTGGCCGGCTGGTGTTCGTTCCTGATCCAGTTCTTGGTCCAATACCGGTTCTTGGTCTAAGCCCTGTTGTACCACCGGCACCAATACCCCTGCCCCTGTCTGCGGGCTTACAATCACCATCCTGTCGACGCCCATTACCTCTGGATCCCTCTGTGGGCCTTTGCCCTGTTCTCTAGCCCTCAGTCCCTACGGTATGAGTTCCCCTTCCTCTTTCCCCGCTTCTGCGCATACCCGCCCCTGTTTGCGAGTAGGTATAAAAGGATAAGAGAAATACAATAAAAAATAAACTGTAAGTTTTCATGTCTTCCAATTTTAAGCATTATTGTAAATAATACTTAAAGATTGGAAGACAAGATGAAGACCAGATGAATTTTCCGGTTTATTTTAAATTCTATCTCAGTGAATTGATATAGGCTGCTATTTTCAAGCCATCTTCTTTCTTAACCTGCGGCATTGGAGGCATTGGTGTTGGGTACTGTGGCCAATTCTCGGGCTGTGGATTATAGATGAGCTGAAGAATTTTTTCAGGACTATATTGGCGTTTAGCAATATCTTTAAATGAAGGTCCAACGAGTTTTCGATCCGGATTATGGCAGGATAAACAAGTATAGGAAGCCATCATAGCTTTAACATCATTAAAAGTAGGTACCTTTTCGCCTTGCAGCGGTTTTGAACCGGGATGTTCAGGGCTAACTATTGATTTTTGATTTACATTTGTGGTTTGTTGCATCTTTTCAGGGATTAAGGCCGAGTTTTTAGTGCTCAATTCTGAAAGAGATAACTTTTGTCCATCAGGAAGATTATTCAGCGTATAATAAGCAATCGGATGGACGAGTGAATAGTAATTATCTCTTTCACGAATACCATCAAGTTTTAACGTATGGATATAATACCTACGCAAATTGTCAACCACAATTCTTGCTTTTAATCCGTCTGCAGAAAGTTTAACTCCCTTAATATTCAAGGTTTGAGTATTTACCGGCGGACTCCCATATACGGGCTGATATTTATAGATATAACTTTCTACAGAATAGGAAGCTAAATCTTCCGCTGATTTTGGATCTACGGGCTGGGTAAATTCAATCTCAAATCCATCTGGCATTGCCCTAACGGCTTTCATTTCAAATGGCGTTTTATTGCTCCAAACCAGGCGCTCCAAGCCTTCATTCGCTTCACCGGCAGAACCCCAACCCCTATTCGTTTCACCAATAAATAAGGATCGGTCTTTTGCCCAGGACATACGCATAACTCCCGATCTAAAGCCGGTTTTAAAAACAAAGGATGCACCCTGATATTCGCCGTTAACCTTTTCCATAAACACCCTCGAAAGCATACTCATTCCCTGATCACCAACAAGTATTTGGCCTTCAAAAGGTCCAAAATGATTTTTTGGAATAGTTATAGGTTCCGACGTTGAGATTCCAAGAATTCCGTATGGAAGCCAAACAGCGGGTAAACGTAGTTCAGGAAACTCTTTTTTCATGTCAAAAAGAGTTTTAAAATTTTCGTTGACAATATTTTCGGGTTTGATGTATCGACCTTGGGCATTCTTTGTCTTTCGGGGATCAATTTTGGAATTGAATTGAGACTCAGTCAATTTAACCGACGACTCCGGTTTGCCCGTCCAGACCAAACCTGCCGGGTGTCCCATAAAATCACCTTTTCCCATTTTCCATAAAGCTCCGGATCCCATCCAATCTCCCTGATTATCGGTATAAAATAATTCATTGTTTAGGAATCCAAGACCTGCCGGTGATCTCATGCCGGTAGCCCAGGGCTGCATTTTCCCATCCTCAGTAATGCGCATAGCCCAACCTCTCCAAGGCACACGACTTTCACCCCGCCACCATTCTTCGCTACCAAATGCTACGTTTCCGGTCACAAAAAATGAACCATCAAGAGCAATTTTTGGTCCGAAACTATATTCATGATAATGGCCTGAAAGTGGCCAGGAATAGACCGTTTCATATACATCGGCCTTACCATCCATATTGGTGTCCAACAATTTGGTGAGTTCTCCCCTTTGAGCACAGTATAAAGCCCCATCTTTAAATGCCAAGCCTAAAACCTCATGCATTCCTGAAGCAAATTTTCTGAAATAGGGTCTGTTGCTGGTAGGATTCTCAACAATAAAAATGTCTCCTCTACGTGTTGATATTCCTAAATCACCATTTGGCAGGCTAACAAGTCCACCAACCTCCAATATAATTCCCTCCGGAGTTGCAACCTTCATAATCTTGAAGAAATCTTCCTCCTTCGGCGTTTCCTGAGCTTTTGAAGAAATGCTGTAACTAAAAAATGAAATTGAGAGAAGAATAGGATATAGCTTTTCTAGATGTCTCATATTTGGATCAGAATAAAATTGAATAACTTAAACTTTTAACTGCTGGAATTATTAATTCCTTTCGGCCATTTTGATCCCGAATCAATGGTTTTGTACCAGCATAATCTTCCAAACGCAGAAAGTAAGATTGATTATCCACGAGATAGAGGCCTTGTGAAACTTCAGTAATAGTTGCTGCTTCTGCCAGTCGGAAATAAAGTCCGGAAGAAACATCCGAAAGAATTATTCGGCGATTTATACCCCGACCCTTTTCCAATACTTGGCTGGCATCACTGACGGAAATACCAAAACTAATGTACTTAAAACTTGGCCTGCCTTCAGCATCAAGAACATAGCCTTTAGGGCGATATCCTGTTCCGGTGGTATCACTGGGCCAAGGAGATTGAGGAGTTTCGAGGCTCGCTAATGTTTGGACCGGTTTCCCAAATCGTTGAACCATTCCCAAGGGGCGTGAAGATCCGTCGCCACGATCATGCCACATTGGAGTTGCGTTTAGAAATCCACCCCTCCAAACCTGGATGATGGCTCCATTATCCATATCATAGGTATAATGTATTTTTTCAGGGCTGCCGACTGATACTGCATGAACCACTCTTGGTAATCCGGGCAAATCCATAAAACTTCTTAAGATATAATTTTCTGAAGGTTCAATGTGGATGGGGTCAACGGTATTTACATTAGCTTGAACGGCCTCGGGTGCTCTACCCTTATCGAACCTGGTAATCTTTAGATTTCGGAATGCCACGGCGCCATGATCGCCCTGAATGCGCAATGGTCCGAATGCGGTTTCTCCTTCAGCCATTGCACCGCGGGTGGGCCCTGTTAATTCAACCTGATCATGGATGAGTACCTCATTCAATTCTACTTTCAGCATGACGGCATTAGCTGTTTTATTTCCATTGGCATCAAAGCGCGGAGCCTGAAATGAAATTTTTAGCTTTTGCCAAAGACCCGGGGCACGACTTGCGTTTTGTCTTGGGGCATAACCCATGTAACCTTTCTGCCCATCTGGTTTGGAGTTATCCCAACGTTCATATATACCTCCATTACTTCCGGATCTGATGGCAGTCGCGCCCCAGGTGTCAATGAGCTGGATTTCATAACGACCCTGCAGGTAGATTCCTGAATTTGATTCCAGGGCCATTAAATACTCCAATTCTAAATCAATATCTCCGTAGTCTGCCAGGCTATATAAATCTTCACCCTTTTGTTTCTTATCGGGAAGGTTAAGTAAAATACCATTACCCTTGCTGAAAATTAGTGAATTTACTCGATTAAGATCTGCCTGAACACTGCCAACAATTTGCCATGTTTTAGAAGATTTTTTAAAAAAGCTGAGATCATTCAGATTCTGCTCAATTACTGTTTGGCCATAAAGCAAGTCCGAAAATCCAACAAGGAAGATTATTCCAAGAGCTTTATAAAATGCGGATGAATACTTAATTGTAAAAATCATTTTCAAATTCTAATTAACTTCGAAAGATAATAATGAATTATGGAATTCAGGTCTTTGACTGTTAAATTTTATTCATAATTGTATCAGGTATTTTCTTCCAAAAGATAAAAACGCAAACTTTGAAAAGGAGTGCCTTCTATTTTTAGCAAGCTTGAAAATAACGCCATCCTATGTGGTTAGATTTTAATGTTTAACCTCAGTTCGATATTAGAAACTACCCTTTTGATGCATCTCCTATTGCTCCGGACGCCTATGATTGATTTTTGGAAAGCAATACCTGCGTGTTATCGCTTCCGGCAGTCCTTTCCTCCGGAGTATTTCCGGCAAAAAATTCTACTTGATTTCAAATGCTCCATCGCCGGAAGATACCTCCTCCGGCAAGGTTTAGTTTACCCGCTGCTGTTTTTCATCGGTACGGGCAGTCCGGAAAAAGAAGCACAAACCCGGGTGGCAGCCCTATCTTTCTTGCACTACTGAATATTCGGATAAGGATTCCATTTCCTGCAAAAAATAGGGCAGAACACAGGACCGGGAGCAACAGACTGAGAAAAATAATCAGGACCCGGCAAGATCTTTTATCAATCTCACCTAAATTAGATTGTTTATATCGAATTCAGGTTATTTAGGTTATTTATGTCGACCTCATTTTTTTACATGGTTTCGAACTTTAGCATTGACTTTTTCAAAATTTTCTTTTGCTCTAAATTTTACAATTTGCCCAATCAAATCAAAAGGGATTTCATCGTCAAAGGGGAATTTTATTGAACCTTTCCCGCTTTCATAGATGGATAGTTCCTCTTTAAAAACTTTGATACCCGAGGGGGCAGGGTATAAACCAATATAATTTTTAAATGCTCCCAAATGAACCAGATTTCCATGGAGAACAAAAGTAGGAAGCTGATACTTCATCGCCTCTATTGCATCAGGTGCAGCATTTTTGATTATATTTCTAATTTTATGTAAAAGTATTTGAACCTTTTCCGGATGCATAGCGATGTATTCATCAATCGTTTCGGGTTTTTTTGATGCTGAAATCATAATAGGAAGGATTAGAAGGGTTTAAACTCTAAAGATACCTGATAACAACTATGTTCTAAAAGTTTTTAATACTTCCAGGAATCATAAAACTAGAGAGAATGGCTCGATTTAGCTAGTTTTTTACCTCAAGAAGTTCAATGGAAAAGGCTTCTTTAACAGGTTTTATAGGTTTACCCTGTGCATCACTCAGAATCTTAACAAAGCATCCACCATAATATAAAATAATGGAGGAATAGAATACAAACAGGAGGATAAGAACCATAGATCCGGATGCACCATAGATGACACCGATATTACTTTGGATGAGCAAATATCCCAATAGCCATTTCCCCAAATTGAAGAGAATGGCCGTGAAAAGCGCAGCGCCAAAGGCTATTTTCCAGCTTGGTCTGCCAATGGTAAGAAATCGAAATAAAACTGTGAACCAGATACTCACGGCCAGTACAAAAACCAGGTCATTGATGAGGTAATAATAAAACTTATTACCGCCACCCAAAACTGCGCCCAGATAATTTCCCAGAAGTACCTGATTTCCTTCTAAAAATGAGGTGGCTAAAAATAAAAGCCCGGCAAGAAATAAAATAATGAGTGAACGTAATCGATAACGCAAACTAAAGATAAAGCCTGTTTTAGGTCTCTTTCGAATATCCCAAATTTGCTCCAGAGAATTTTTTATTACGTCGAATAGGGTGGTGGCTACAAACATCAAAAAAATAAACCCCAAAACGGTGATATACCAACTTTGATTTAAACCAATCACTGCTTCCAATACTCCTTCTACCTGCAGGGCACTCCCACGTCCCAAAATATGACCTAATCTGCTGATCAGTTCTGAAGTTAGCAGGCCGGGATCAACCCAGAACCTGAAAAATTGAGTAAATATGATGAGAATAGGTGGCAAAGCGAAAGTAGTAAAGAATGCCGTCGCTGCTGCCATCCGAAGGGGATCGTTTAGCCTGAAAAGATTAACTGAGCTTCTCATCTGAGAGAATAGTGCTGCTGTCTTTTGTGCTAAACTTTGATCTTTTTGAATTTTCTTTGCCAAGACGTAAAGTTAGGGAAAAGACTTTCGAAATCAGCTAAGGGTATTCAATTGGATTTTGAAAAGGCAAACTATTTAGCAAATGTGGCTTACGAATTAATTTTTGAGGCCTGTTTTACAGTTAAATTCCAAATTCAAAATACTACTTCCCAAGCATTTTCAAAAGCAATTCAGGTTCATTAGTGGTAATAAAATCAAGTTTCTGATCCAGAAACCACTGCAATAGTTTTGGATCATTGACAGTCCAGGCGTTAATAGTCAACCCTTTAGCCTTGGCTTCCTGAATCCATCCCGGATTTTTTTGAAAAACACTCTGGTTATAATCCAGTCCCCATAATTTATCAGCAGCCAATAATCCGGGAGCTTTATCTCCATTGAGATAGGCCACTCTGGCATAAGGATCCAAACGCAGCAGTTCCAGGCAGATATTATAATCAAAACTGAT